>Ga0181562_10003005_pt1 | contig 12509 bp, 9 predicted proteins | sample 011ome_26_FD_139344 | JGI IMG/M metagenome (GOLD analysis project Ga0181562, IMG submission 139344) | Coastal salt marsh microbial communities from the Groves Creek Marsh, Skidaway Island, Georgia - 011511BT metaG (megahit assembly) | ecosystem: Environmental > Aquatic > Marine > Intertidal zone...
GCAAGAGCATCTGATGCATCGAGGTATTTGTGCTCCACCCCAGGGTACATACTTTGAAGCATCCCGCTGACTTGTTCCTTGCTCGCGTTTCCATTGCCTACAATGCTCTGTTTGATCAATCTCGGACTGTATTCGAAGACCGGAATTTGTTTCGATAAAGCAGTGGCCATGCACACACCTTGGGCACGCCCTAGCTTAAGCATGGATTGTACGTTCTTCCCGAAGAAAGGGGCTTCTAAAGCCATTTCGTCGGGCTTGTACAATTCTACAACCTTGCTTAGTTCATTGAAAATGTGAGAGAGTCTGGTGTAGTGATCAAGCTTAGGGTTGAACTTGAGTACATCGAGTATGACGGGCTTGATCTCGCCTTTGACAATGTGCACCACGCTGTATCCCATAACAACGGTTCCAGGATCGACCCCGATGATGACTTTATCTATGGAGTTCGCAACCGTACTCATCTGCGATTAGATCAATAGACCTATAATAGCTGCAGTGTATAGAGAGGCCATCGTACCAGCGATTAGTGCTTTTACTCCCAATTCGCTAAGCTCTTTACGACGCGATGGTGCCAATACACCGATCCCTCCGATCTGAATACCTATACTGGAAATGTTTGCGAAGCCACAAAGCATATAAGTGACTAAAACTACGGAACGCTCTGAGGAGAATAGTCCTTGCTCGCGCATCTCGGTGAGGCTTACGTAGGCATAGAATTCGTTAAGAATGGTCTTCTCACCTAATAATTGGCCAACGAGCATCAGGTCACTTATGGGAACTCCTAATATCCAAGCAATAGGACTGAGAATCGCTCCTAATATGAACTGAAGAGAGAAGGCATCGAACTGACCATTGGTTACTTCACGTGTCCAAGTATTCAAGCCTGTCCATTCCCCTAGAGTGTTGATCATAATATAGTTCACACCGTAGACCAAGGCGACAAAAACAAGAAGCATTGCACCGACGTTGACCGCTAACTTAACGCCTTCGGTGGTTCCGTTAGAAATGGCATCCAAGGCGTTTGAACCCATCGACCTTCTACTGATCTCTGCTACTTCATCGACTTCTTCCGTTTCAGGTAAAAGAATCTTCGCACTGATAATGGCTGCTGGAGCGCTCAATATCGAAGCCGTGATTAAGTGTTTTGCAAAAAAGATTTTACCCGCTTCAGTGGCTCCTCCGAGGTAACCGATATATGCAGCAAGGACACCTCCAGCAATCGTAGCCATCCCACCGGACATCAAGCACAATAGCTCGGATCTAGACATGTTTTTGATGTAGGGCTTTACGAGAAGTGGCGCTTCTGTCTGACCGATAAATATGTTTCCAGCTGCAGCAAGAGACTCCGCCCCCGATAGCTTTAGCGTTTTCTGCATGACCCAAGCCATTACTTTAACGACACGCTGTAAAATTCCGTAGTAGTAGAGTAAAGAAGTGAGTGCAGAGAAGAAGATGATGGTCGGCAATACTTGAAAGGCAAATAGGTAACCAAAGCCTTCCGTGTTCGTGATCAAGCCACCAAATAAAAACTCAGAACCTTCTTTGGTGAAGTCTAATAACGTAACCGCACCCATAGAAAATTTATCAAAGGCCCAGGAGAATCCGGGTACCTTAAGTACGGCAACAGCAAGTATGAACTGAAGTCCGAGCCCTTTGATTACCATCCACCAGTTGATGGCTTTCTTGTGAGAGCTCAATAGCCAAAGGATTCCGGTTAGAACTAGAATTCCTAATAGTGTGCGTAGGATCATTTTAATTTTTCAATGCGGTCACGAAGTCTTGCAGCAAGTTCGTAATCCTCGTTTTCAACAGCCTCTTCTAAAAGAGCTTCGAGTTCTTCTATGGTTTCTACCGGTGAGTTTTCTTCTATCTCGCCTTCTTCAGGCATCAAGTCGTCACCAGCGGCTTCTTCTTGTTCGCTGATTCCGGCAGCATCGAGAATTTGCTCGGTGGCAAAGATAGGACATGGTATACGTACGGCAAGCGCTACCGCATCAGAAGGTCTAGAATCAAAAACCAATGAAGTACCTTCTTTGGTAATAGCGTGTATCGAGGCGAAGAATACGCCATTGACGAGTCGATGGATAAGTACTTTTTCCACGACTGCTCCCAGCTCTTGAAGCATGTTGAACCAGGTGTCATGCGTTAATGGTCGAGGTGGTGCCACGGACTTTTCCATTGCCACAGCGATACTTTGTGCTTCAGCACCCCCTATAACGACAGGAAGCTTACGACCTTTTCCTTCCTTTTCGGCTAGGATAAGTGCGTAAGCTCCTGATTTACCTTGACTGTAGGATAATCCTTTAACAGTTATTTCTATCTCTTGCATTATTGAGCGGCCTTGAAGGCGCGCAAAGCATCCACCAATTTGGGGACAACTTCAAATGCATCACCAACAATTCCGTAGTCTGCGGCCTTGAAAAACGGGGCCTCAGCATCTGTATTTACTACTACAATTGTCTTTGATGCACTCACACCAGCAAGGTGCTGTATCGCGCCGGAAATTCCGATCGCAATATACAGATTCGGGTTGACTTGGATACCAGTTTGTCCCACGTGTTCGCTGTGAGGACGCCAACCGATGTCGCTAACAGGTTTTGAGCACGCCGTAGCAGCACCAAGAACATCTGCAAGCTCTTCTACCATGCCCCAATTCTCAGGGCCTTTAAGCCCGCGTCCAGCGCTAACGACAACATCTGCTTCTGGAAGAGCAATCTTACCTGTAGTTACTGATTTTTCAACCAATTCTAGCAAATCAGAACCCTGTGCAGAAACACTAGAGATTTGGCCGGCACCACTGCGCTCTTCTATACCAATACTGTTTGGCGTGAAGCTGATGATCGGAAATTCCGAATGTATTTCGATGGTTTCAATACCCTTTGAAGAAAACGCGCCGCGTTTCACTTGCAAAGGTGCAGTTTGCAAAGGTGTACTGATCGTGTTGGTGCTTAGTCCTCCGCCTGATAAAGCGGCAACGGCTGGGGCGATAGTTTTACCAAAATTGGTTCCTGAAATGACCAATCCGCTACCACCTTCGCTCATAGATTTCACTTGCTCTGCGACACCAAAGCCGGAGACAGCAGGGGAGAATGTGCGTATTTCATCGGCGCCGTAGTTTCCTAGAGCGTCCACACCAGTTGCGGAATCACTTACTAGAGCAACTACTGATCGTCCGAGCATATCCGCCCAAGTTTTAGCGTAACTCACTGCTTCAAACGAGGCTTTTTTCAAAGCACCGTCCCAATCCTCTACATATACAAATACTGACATGATGTTTTGGTTTAAATGGCTTTCGCCTCTTCGTTCAACAATCGCACGAGCTCATCAATCTGATCTGGCGCTACCATTTTCACTGCAGCCTTACCTGCCGGTTTTTCAAAGGATGCCGATTTTGTAGGAGCAGTACCTGCCACCGGTTCTTCCACGCCAAGAGGCTTGCTACGAGCAGACATGATACCACGCATGTTTGGAATGCGTAGGTCTTTTTCTTCTACCAAGCCTTTTTTACCTCCGATAACCATCGGCAGTGCGTTGGAATAGGCAGCGTGTCCACCGTCGATCTCAGCCTTCGTTTTCGCGGTATTACCGTCCAATTCTAGTCCGACACAAGCATTGACAAAAGGATAGCGGAGCATCGCTGCGAGCATCGCAGGAACTTGCTGTCCGTTATAGTCGATGCTCTCCTGACCGCAGATGATAAGATCATACGCATTCGCCGAAATGTGGTTCTTGATGTTTTGGGCTACTGTGATAGCGTCCGTAGGGGTGGCGTTGATGCGTACTGCTTTATCTGCTCCGATCGCAAGAGCTTTGCGAAGTGTGGGTTCCGTTTCCGGTCCTCCAACGTTTAAAACGGTGATGGTACCGCCTTGCGCTTCTTTAATGTGGAGTGCTTTGGTCAAACCGAACTCATCGTAAGGATTGATTACAAATTGAACTCCAGCGGCGTCTAAACTGCTACCGTCCGCAGTGAAGTTGATCTTCGCTGTCGTATCGGGAACATGACTAATACATACGAGAATATCCATGATGTAATGGTTTCAATAGTTGCCCACCAAATTACTATGCGTGCATAACATACACAAGCAACTTGCACATCTTCCTTGCAGTTTTGTAGAAAATCTAGGGTGCTTCTGATTTTGTTGCAAACTTTCTACGGTTTCGAAGGGTTTATTGAAAGAACAATGGCGAATAGAGGGAATTTGGTTCTTAAGGGGTCAATTTTATCCCATACCTCCCCAAAGGATATTATATTTGCCGACCTGACACATATTTTATTATGAAAACGATTCAGTTCAGAGAGGCCGTATGCGAGGCCATGAGTGAAGAAATGCGCCGCGATGAGAACATTTACCTAATGGGTGAAGAAGTTGCGGAATACAACGGTGCCTACAAGGCGTCTAAAGGAATGCTTGACGAGTTTGGTCCGAAACGCGTTATTGATACACCTATTGCAGAGCTCGGTTTTGCCGGTATCTCTACAGGTGCAGCAATGAACGGTTTACGTCCTATCGTAGAGTTCATGACGTTCAACTTCTCAATGGTTGCAATTGACCAAATCATCAACAATGCTGCGAAGATGAAGCAGATGTCTGGTGGTCAAATCAATGTTCCAATCGTGTTCCGCGGTCCTACTGCTTCTGCAGGCCAGCTTGCAGCGACACACTCTCAAGCATTTGAGAGCTGGTACGCCAACTGTCCGGGTCTTAAAGTGATCGTTCCTTCAAATCCTTACGATGCAAAAGGGCTTTTGAAAAGTGCTATCCGCGATAATGATCCTGTGATTTTCATGGAAAGTGAGCAGATGTATGGAGATAAAGGAGAGGTTCCTGAAGGCGAATACATTTTGCCTATCGGAGTTGCTGATATCAAGCGCAAAGGAACGGATGTAACTATCGTTTCTTTTGGTAAGATTATCAAAGTGGCTTACGAAGCAGCGGATGCACTTGCTAAAGAAGGTATCTCTTGTGAGATCATCGATTTGCGTACTGTTCGTCCTATCGATTACGCTACAGTTATCGAAAGTGTGAAGAAAACTAACCGTCTTGTATGTCTAGAAGAGGCTTGGCCGTTGGGTTCTATCTCTACTGAGATTACCTATAAGGTACAAGCGGAGGCATTCGATTACCTCGACGCACCGATCAAACGTATCACGACCACTGATACTCCAGCGCCTTACAGTCCTACACTTCTCGAGGCTTTCTTACCTCAAGTAGGTCAAGTAATTGACGCCGTGAAATCGGTGATGTATGTTAAATAAGCCAGTCGATTAACTCTTACTTACGGAGTAAAGACTCTATCACTTATATTTGCAGCCCTTTCCGTGAACGCGGGAGGGGCTGATTGTTTAAAATCAAACCATAGTTTACACAAAATGGAAAACATGCTTTTATTGGTACCTATCTTCGGTATCGTTGGCCTGATCTACATGTTGGTACTACGCAACTGGGTAGTAAAACAAGATACAGGAACAGAAAAAATGTCAAAACTTGCAGCCTACATCAAGGAAGGTGCATTGGCATTCTTGAACGCGGAATATCGTATTCTCGCAATTTTCGTAGTGATCGCTGGAGTTTTACTCGGCGTAATTTCATCTATCGTTGAAACCACACACTGGTTCATCGTAGTAGCATTTGTGATCGGTGCATTCTTCTCTGCAGTAGCTGGGAACATCGGTATGCGTATCGCTACAGATTCAAACGTGAGAACGACACAAGCAGCTCGTAGCTCTCTTCCTCAGGCGTTGAAAGTATCTTTCCGCGGTGGAACTGTAATGGGACTTGGTGTAGCTGGTCTAGCTGTATTCGGTCTAGGTGTTCTTTTCTTCGTATTGACCAACTGGTTCATCGTAGGTGAGGATACATTCTACAATGAAATGACCATCGTTCTAGAAGCCCTAGCTGGTTTCTCACTGGGTGCAGAGTCTATCGCTTTGTTCGCTCGTGTAGGTGGTGGTATCTATACTAAAGCTGCCGATGTTGGTGCTGACCTTGTAGGTAAAGTAGAAGCAGGTATTCCTGAAGATGATCCACGTAACCCTGCGACTATTGCAGATAACGTAGGTGATAACGTAGGTGATGTTGCAGGAATGGGTGCCGATTTGTTCGGTTCGTATGTAGCAACAGTACTTGCATCAATGGTATTGGGTAACTATGTCATCAATGACAACTTGATCAGTACCGGAAACTTTTTGGACAACCACGGTCCTATCTTATTGCCAATGATGATTGCAGGTGTAGGTATCATCTTCTCTATCATCGGTACGTTCTTTATCCGTATCAAGGATAATAGCGCTAAAGAAAATGAAGTACAGCGTGCTTTGAACATCGGCAACTGGGCATCTATTGTATTGACAGCGATCGGTTCTTATCTATTGATTAAACTTTTGTTGCCAGAGACCTTGAGCATGAAGTTCTTCGGTGAAGGTTTCAAGGAAGTTTCTAGTAATGCTGTATTCGGTGCGGTATTGGTAGGTTTGGTAGTAGGTGCGTTGATCTCTTACTTCACTGAGTACTACACTGGTTTAGGTAAAAAACCAATTTTAGATATCGTTCAAAAATCAGCCACTGGTGCTGCAACAAACATCATCGCTGGTCTAGGTGTAGGTATGATCTCTACGTTCGCTCCGATCTTATTGTTTGCTGGTGCGATCTGGTCTTCTTACGCATTCGCTGGATTCTATGGTGTGGCTATCGCAGCATCAGCTATGATGGCAACTACTGCGATGCAGTTGGCTATCGATGCTTTCGGTCCTATCGCGGATAACGCAGGTGGTATCGCAGAGATGAGCGAATTACCAGAAGAAGTACGTGAGCGTACGGATATCTTGGATTCTGTAGGTAACACTACTGCCGCTATCGGTAAAGGTTTTGCTATTGCTTCTGCAGCATTGACTGCTCTAGCACTTTTCGCAGCGTTCGTAACCTTCACAGGTATTGACGGTATCAACATCTTTAAAGCTCCTGTATTAGCTATGCTATTTGTTGGGGGTATGGTGCCTGTAGTATTCTCTGCTTTGGCAATGAATGCAGTGGGTAAAGCAGCCATGGAAATGGTAAAAGAAGTACGTCGTCAGTTTAGAGATATTCCTGGAATCATGGAATACAAAGCTGAGCCAGAATATGACAAGTGTGTCGCTATCTCTACGCAAGCGTCTCTTCGTGAGATGATGCTTCCTGGTGCGATGACCATCATCTTCCCTCTAGTAGTAGCATTCTTGCCGATGGCATTTGGTTACAATGGACAAGAGGCAGCAGAAATGCTAGGTGGTTACATGGCAGGTGTTGCTGTAAGTGGTGTTCTTTGGGCAATCTTCCAGAACAACGCTGGTGGTGCTTGGGATAACGCTAAGAAATCTTTCGAAGCTGGAGTTATGATTGATGGTGAAATGACCTACAAAGGATCTGAAGCGCACAAGGCGGCAGTTACCGGTGATACAGTAGGTGATCCATTTAAAGATACTTCTGGTCCTTCTATGAACATCTTGATCAAGCTTACTTGTTTGGTAGGTTTGGTAATCGCACCTATCCTCGGTGATGGACACGGTCACGAAGAAACTGCAGAAGTTCCTACGACTGAAGTTCGTCGTGAAGTGATGAAGATGAAATTGAACGGTGAAACCCTCAAAGTAGCTGGTGCTGCTCAAGGTGAAGCGACTGCAAATTTGGAAGTGAAAGCTGATAACGGCATGGCTTCTTTGAAAATGGATGTAACAGGTGAAGCCGTAAGCGGTACTTTCGTTTCTAAAGAAGGTGCTACTGACGGTTTGATGTTCGACTTCAATGGTGAGTTCACTGCTGAAGACGGAACAGTGTATGAAGCCTTGGTACATTTCATGAAAACTGAAGAAGGTATCATGGAAACATTCCTAGATATTCAGGGCTAAGAAATTAGTCGATTATAGTATAAAACCCCGATGCCATGGTGGTGTCGGGGTTTTTTATGCTTTAAAGTGTTCTCAATTCGCTTTTGAGCATGCAAGGATTTGATAGGAAGGGGTGCTCTTACGGCGGTCCTTTGTAACTTTGTTTAAAATAGAAAATCATGTATACAGGATTATTACACCTTCACCACTGGATGCCTTTCTTATGGCTATTGTTGATGCTTGTCGTACTCGTTCAAAATTTCCTCGTTTGGAAATCAGACAAGGCTTTTACGCCAAGTTTGATCCGTCAGAATAAAATCACGCTCATTCTTACTCACGTGCAAGTGACCGTTGGTCTGATTATGTTGGTAGGTTTCAACATGGATATGTTCAGCGATATGGGAACTCTTATGGGAGATAGTGCACTTCGTTTTAAATACGTGGAGCATCCGATGACTATGATTATCGGCGCTGTCCTTATTACCATCGGTAATGCAAAAAGCAAAAGAGGTGCAGATGATAAAGCGAAAGCAAAATCTGTGGTAGTGTTCTTCGGTTTGGGTCTAGCGGCTATTTTGTTGCGCTTCCCATGGGCGGAGTTTTTGCAAGGCGCCTAAAAAGGGCCGTAAATTATGCTGGAGCTAAAGAAACATAAGCCTGTAGGTCGCGAACGTTGCGTTCTAGTGGGTATCATCAACAGGGACCAGGACGAAGAGAAATCTCGTGAGTACCTCGAAGAATTGCGGTTCTTGGCGGATACTGCTGGTGCAGATACCATGCATATGTTCACTCAGAAATTGTCCAAACCGGATCCGCGCACCTTTTTAGGAAGTGGTAAGATGGAGGACATCAAGGGGTATGTGGACGCCGAAAATATTGATATGGTGGTGTTCGATGATGAATTGACCCCGTCGCAGCTGAAAAATATTGAGGCTCTGATGGAGGTGAAGGTCATGGATCGAACGAATTTGATCTTGGATATTTTCGCTGCACGCGCTCAAACTTCTTATGCTCGAACTCAGGTGGAATTGGCCCAGTACCAGTATTTACTACCTCGATTGACCCGAATGTGGACACACCTCGAGCGTCAAAAAGGGGGTATAGGTATGCGCGGACCCGGGGAGACTCAAATAGAAACCGACCGTCGTATCATCCAGCAGAAAATTGCTTTGCTGAAAAAGAAATTGGTGAAGATTGATGTTCAGATGAGCACGCAGCGCAGTAACCGAGGTAAACTCTCGAGAGTTGCGCTCGTCGGATATACGAACGTGGGGAAAAGCACATTGCTTAATCTGTTGTGTAAAACGGATGTATTGGCTGAAAACAAGCTTTTTGCGACGTTGGACACGACCGTGCGTAAGATCAATATCGACAACTTACCACTGCTTCTAACCGATACCGTTGGATTCATACGCAAGTTGCCCACCCAACTCGTTGAGAGCTTCAAATCTACTTTGGACGAAGTGCGTGAGGCGGATGTGCTTATGCATGTGGTAGATATTTCACACCCGAGCTTTATGGACCACATAGAAAGTGTGAATCAAATCTTACAGGAGATCGACAGTCAGGACAAACCGACAATTATGGTCTTCAATAAGATCGATGCCTACACTTTTGAAGAGGTCGAGCCAGAGGAAGATGTCGATGCCGACGCTGATGCTGATGCCGACGCTCAAGTTGGGGCTGAATTGGCTCCAGAGCAGTATGATTTAGAACATTGGAAGCGTACTTGGATGAATAAAGTCGGTGAACGTGCCGTTTTCATTAGTGCGCAGGATAAAAATAACATAGACGAATTGCGAAGAACGTTGTATCGCGTAGCAGCAGAGATTCATGCAGCGCGTTTTCCGTTCGACACCTTTTTGTATTAATATTTACTCATTATGAGTCAACGACCAATCAAGAAAAAAGACACGCTTACTTACCATCAGGCGCCAAAGCCGGGTAAAATTGAGGTCATCCCTACCAAGCCGTCGAATTCTCAACGCGATCTTAGTATTGCGTATTCGCCAGGAGTTGCTGAACCGTGTAAAGAGATTGCTGCCAACCCAGAAGATGTATATAAATACACGGCGAAGGGCAATCTTGTTGCGGTAATCACGAACGGTACTGCCGTTCTAGGTCTAGGCGACATTGGACCAGAGGCATCTAAGCCCGTGATGGAAGGAAAAGGAGTACTTTTCAAAATCTTTGCGGACATCGACGTGTTCGATTTGGAATTGGACGCTAACGATCCTGATAAATTCATTGAGACGGTAAAGGCGGTAGCGCCAACCTTTGGAGGGATCAACCTTGAGGATATTAAAGCGCCAGATTGTTTTTACATCGAGAAGCGCTTAAAAGAAGAGCTAGATATTCCGATCATGCACGATGATCAGCACGGTACGGCAATCATTACCGCAGCTGCTTTGATCAATGCATTGGATATTGCTGGTAAGGATATTAATAAGGTCAAAGTGGTGTTCAACGGTGCTGGAGCATCTGCCATTTCTTGTGCGAAGCTCTACCTTTCTTTAGGAGTCGCTCCAGAGAACTTGTTCATGTGTGATTCCAAGGGATTGATCACAACCTCTAGAGACAACCTCACGGAAGAGAAAGCGATTTTTGCAAAGAATCACGACCCTGCCGATCTCAAAGAGATGATGCAAAATGCCGATGTTTTCGTTGGCTTGTCCAAAGGGGGAATTGTTTCTAAAGCTATGGTTAAATCTATGGCACCTGATCCTATTGTGTTTGCGCTAGCGAACCCAGATCCAGAGATCAACTACAAGGATGCTATGGACGCTCGTGAGGACATTATTATGGCCACTGGTCGTAGTGATAATCCAAACCAAGTAAATAACGTACTAGGATTCCCATTCATTTTCCGCGGTGCATTAGATGTGCGCGCCACTAAGATTAATGAGGAGATGAAATTGGCTGCTGTACGAGCAATTGCCGAATTGACCAAGGAGCCTGTGCCAGAGCTCGTGAACCTCGCCTACGACGAGAGTAACCTTACTTTTGGACGTACCTACATCATTCCAAAGCCTTTTGATCCAAGATTGATCACCACTGTCGCTCCAGCTGTCGCGCGTGCGGCCATGGAGAGTGGAGTGGCTAAGGCGCCAATCACCAATTGGAAAGCCTACAATCGTGAGCTCAGTGATCGATTGGGAAGAGACGATAAATTCATCCGACTACTCAATGAAAATGCAGCACGTAAACCACAGCGTGTAGTATTTACGGAGGGAGACCAATACAGAATCTTGAAGGCAGCAGAAATTCTGCTTAGCGATGGAGTTGCGAAACCAATACTCCTCGGTTCTGAGGAGAAAATCAATGAAATCATTGAAGAATTCCAGTTGGAACTCTCTGGTGCAACGATCGTTGATGTAATCAAAGACAAAGCGAAACGCGAAGAGTACGCCGCTAAACTCCACGAGATCAGAGGTCGTCGTGGGTGGACCTTAGATGAATGTCGATCTAAGATCAAAACGCGCGATTACTTTGGGAACATGATGGTCAAAGAGGGAGAGGCCGATGCATTAATCGCCGGTTTGACAGTGAAATATCCTACCGCTCTTCGTCCTATTCTACGTACCATCGGTACGGAAGAAGGCATGCGTAAAGCAGCGGGGATGTACATCTTGCTTACCAAGCGTGGGCCTATGTTCTTCGCCGATACCACGATCAATCTAGACCCTACTGTAGACGATCTAGTACAAATGGTATTGAACGTTGCAGATACCGTTAGAAGAACGAATATCACTCCGAAGGTTGCGTTATTGAGCTATTCTAACTTTGGCTCGAGCAACGGTCCGGATTCTAAGAAAATGGCCAAAGCCAGTGCCATTTTGCGTAAGGAGCATCCGGAATTGATCGTAGATGGTGAAGTACAAGCCAACTTTGCATTGAATCCAGAGTTGCTAGAAGAGCGCTTCCCATTCTCGGACCTTGTTGGCCACCGTGCGAATGTGTTCATCTTCCCGAATCTAGCATCCGGAAACATCACCTACAAAATGCTACAGAGTTTTGGTGCAGCGGAAGCTATTGGCCCAATGCTGATCGGTACCAAAAAGAGTGCACATGTTTTGCAGCTAGGTGCTTCTGTTCGCGAAATCGTGAACATGGCTACGTTAGCAGCGGTGGATGCTCGTACGAGAAAATCGTAAGCAACTATTAGAGCAATGTATAGAGCAGTGGCCTAGAAGGCGCTGCATCGTTTTCGAGGGGTGCTACTTGTAGATTGAGCAGGTAGCGCCCGTCTTGAACATTCATGGGGATATGTACCAATTCTGTAATGGTTCGGTGCAAGGTTCGCTCCGGTGTCGGTCCCCAAAAGCTCTTATGACAAGCCAAAGCTCCTCCATCTTCTTCTTGGTCTACACTAGGCTGATCTATCAATAGGTGGTCGATGCCGTGATCTTTTAGGAATGCTCCGATCTCAGCATCTAAATAAGGCCAGTCCGTATTGCTGTAGTTTCTAGTAGGAATTTCAGATGAGCAATCGGTGCGAATGGCAATCGCGGTAACCCCCTTCAATAGTCCTTGTACCTCGGCATCATCCCAGCTCTTTTTAAAAGCCTCAAAAGAGACTTTTTCCTCGCCAACTTCTGGGGTTAGTACAGCAATCAAAGCAAAGGGAGATTTAAAATGCTGGTGA
>Ga0181562_10003012_pt1 | contig 12483 bp, 10 predicted proteins | sample 011ome_26_FD_139344 | JGI IMG/M metagenome (GOLD analysis project Ga0181562, IMG submission 139344) | Coastal salt marsh microbial communities from the Groves Creek Marsh, Skidaway Island, Georgia - 011511BT metaG (megahit assembly) | ecosystem: Environmental > Aquatic > Marine > Intertidal...
CGCCTCTTCGATGCGCTTCCCCACAACGCTCACCCCATGTCAGTGCTCTCGGCTGCGGTCTCAGCAATGTCGACCTATTACGGGGACTCGTTGAGCGTTCACGATCCCGAGCAGATTGAAATGTCGACGATCAGACTCTTGGCGAAGCTGCCGGTCATTGCTGCGTATGCTCACAAGAAGAGCATCGGCCAAGCGTTCTTGTATCCGGACAACTCTCGTGGATTCGTGGAGAACTTCCTCTGGTTGAACTTTGGTCTCATGGCAGAGCCCTATGTGGCCAACCCCGTCCTCGTGAAGGCACTTGATCGCCTGCTGATTCTCCACGAAGACCACGAGCAGAACGCTTCCACCTCCACCGTCAGAATGGTGGGCTCCACGGAGGCAAACCTCTTTGCCTCCGTGTCGGCAGGAATCAACGCTCTCTCGGGACCGCTCCACGGTGGCGCCAATGAAGCAGTGCTCTCCATGCTCGCTGGAATCCGTGATTCCGGCGAAGGAGTGCAGCGTTTTGTCGAGCGAGTGAAGCGCAAGGAAGACGGAATCCGTCTTATGGGCTTTGGTCACCGGATCTATAAGAACTACGACCCCCGTGCCCGCCTGGTCAAAGAAAGTGCCGACGAGGTACTGGAGCAACTCGGTATTCACGACCCTCTGTTGGGTATCGCCAAGGAGCTCGAAGAGATTGCGCTGGCGGACGAGTACTTCATTGAGCGAAAGCTCTACCCGAACGTTGACTTCTATACCGGCGTTATCTATAAGGCGATGGGGTTCCCCACGCGCATGTTCACGGTGCTCTTCGCTATTGGTCGCCTACCAGGCTGGATTGCGCACTGGCGAGAGATGAATGCTGACCCCAACACCAAGATTGGTCGCCCCCAGCAGTTGTATGTGGGTCCAGCTGCCAGGGATTGGCCCGAGTCCTGAGCGTCTTTCGGGTCGCGGGACGCACGGGGATTCGAAATTATGAATTGAAGTACGCCCGCTGCTATCGCAAATTGGCATCGAGGCCACCTGATGAATCCAGGTTTCGGCCCGACAGGTGGCGACCCAGCCTTTACTGGACACTAAGGTAAAAGCATGTGGATGGACGTCGACTTCAAAGTTAACAAGATGTTTTGGAGGCATTGGGGAGCGGACGCTGCCCTCCCGCTAAGGCTGAGAAACTTGTCTGACCTGTTTCAGACTGCTTCGGCCTATGATTTGGATGCCGTCCTAGTTGGCCGTGGAGCACGCAACATCCTCGAGGCGGGAGCGCTATTAGAAGATCACGACGACGACCTGGCGTTTCGGTGCAACCTGGCGGACCTAGTTGACAAGCTTGAAAAGCGCCTCATCGAATTGGGCTTTGTTACGGTGCGTAAGAATCACGAAATTTGGTCCATTGTTCGCTATGGCCGATATATCGACCTCCACCCACAATTTTCTGGAGACACTTTCAGACTCGATGCTCATGGGTTGAAATTTATAGTTGAATCGGTGCCCCCTCCCCCCTCCGGCAAAGCACTACAGAATCTCAGCACAAACGAGATTAGCTCCATTTTCAAAAAGGCTGTCAGGAGTCCTCGCCGCACCCTAATTTCATTCCTTGAGAGGCTGGGCACAGGAGACCAACCGCGGGGTGAACTGGTTGGCGAGATCTCGCTCGACCAATTCTTGAAACTGAAATTTGATTCTCCGACAGCAATCAACTGGGAATGGCGTTCAGAACACACGCGCCCTTTCGCCTGGCCCGATGCGACGATGGAAGAAATTTTGACAAGACTGGATTTAGAAGCCTTAAGGCGAAACCTGATCCAGACGCCGATGGATGGCCCTTTCTTAGAGCCGATTAATCTCTCCAAGAAGTTTTGGTCGACGGGCAATAATTTCTTCATTGCGCCAATGCTTGCCGGATTCCGTCACGGTGTTATGCCTTACACAGCAGCCAACCTTTATATCGTGAGCGGCCTCAAGCCTGATCTGTATTCGCTCGAGTATTACGAAGCCCTTCCGCGAGTTTCCGAGGACGAGTTACCAAGATTTCTTAAGGATCACCCAATCGCTGTGAAGAACGGGAGTGTTCGAAGCGGGCGTCATAGGGTGGCCACAATGCTCGGAAGGCTCGCACGTGGCGAAGAATACATTCCTTTTTATGGTTATTCAGAGCTGGCAAACTCCTAGGCTCGCAAGCGACAGTAGATAGTCTTTCGACCTGCCAACAGAGCCAAAGATGCCCGGTGGTGTCCGTCTTGCAAGACTATGGAACCATCCGACAACACATCCACAATCGCAGTAAAGCCCAAGCTCGCAACATTTGCTTCGCGTTGATTGAGCAAGAATAGGGTTCTGGGCTCTCGATCAACAGCCCATTGTGGCCCGAAGCGTGTTATTCGAGATAGGAATTCCGTAAGCTCGCTGTGGCCGAGCAACGCAGCCCGAACCTCACCGAATGAGATTGTGTCATCGAGTGAATAAAAATCTTTTGTTCGAGGTAGCCCCTCAAGGTACCAAAGGTCTTTCCATGAGAGTTCCACAGCTCTCACAGCCTTAGCAGCAATGAGTGGATTAGGCTGCATGCAGAGGATGTCCAAGATGTTGATCTCAAAGACACCAGACGCTAGTATCGTGCGCTTGCCTGGCGGAAAACCTTCGGCTAGTCCAAGTCGGAAACCCACCTGACCTACATTCGCTCTTTTCAGCAGACGAAGACGACGAGGGGAATCAATCAAAAGTCTTACAAACGGCCTCGACCTGATTTCTCGGAGAAATCTTAACGCAAGTCCGTACTTCACTTCCTTTGCGTGTGAAGTACATAGCTTCCGCAGGCGCGACAAAAAATACCTCACCAGCTGGGGGGAAACCCACCGAGAGAATTAGGGAGTCGAGAGCGAACATGCCAGCGAACTCTTGATTTGAACTTCGAATTGGGGTTTCGGCCGTTCGCAATTAGGGCTTGATGGATGAAAGGGCTCCCCTTCAGCACTTTTGCCCAAAGGGTTATATTGGAAGTCCCGCCAACAATGCCCCCGCAAAGTGACAGCGAGAAGATATCGAGAAGCGCCTCTCTTGCTAGCCTAAATCCTGCTCCAGGCTCAAGGTATTTCGCCCGCGTGCCACTTGCAAACGGAATAGATGAGCGACGTGCCTCAGATCCACCGCGAAGGTTGGGGTGGGAAACCACCCTTTTCCCAAACCTCGCTCGGAACCTATCCTGGTCCGATTCGAGTTGAGTGGCGACAAAAACATGTTGGAAATCCATTGAATCCAGTGCTCTGGAAACCGCAGATGCGACTTGGTCGAAGGTAGGGGGTGTTGGATGGCCGGGCGCACTTCGCATATCTCCACTCCGAAAATGCACTCCCAAAGTTGATGAATTCAAACCCAATCTGCGTGCCCTCTCAGACAGGTAAGCAGATGTATCTTCCCTAAGTCGGACCCGACCCCACAATTTCCGATAGTCCTCCAGCGCGGTCGAAGCCGGCACGGTTGGATGCCTTCCGTCAGTCATCAAGACTCGATAGCGCCCTTCTTGGAGCCGGCGTTCGGTTACTTCTGAGAGTGGCTCGAATAATTGATGCCAGAGATCCGTCGAAGGAAAGTCGCCCTCGTCGGAAGAGTCTGAGTAACTCGTCCAGTACCTTGAAGTATCCACATATGGAAGAGCTCCAAGCCAGTCAGACACTTGTATGCCCCTCATCACGGTACCCAGGGTCGCCCCCAACCCTGCCTCATCTTTGCGCCAAATCACTAGAGCCAAGGGCCTGTCGTCTCCGGTCTCTCGCGAGTGCGCAAAATGCAATCGGCCAGAAATCTCTCCTTGTGAAGCAAAATGATCGCGAAACGCACGGGAGTTTCTGGCAGTCATCGTTGTGTTTTTCTCTTTGTTTGAACTATTTCCTTATACAACTCGATGTACTGGCGCCCCACAACCCCATAGCTCCACAATCTCACAGCTCTTTGGCGGGCGTTGATACCGAGGACTCGAGCGTCTCGAAGTGAGCCCGCAAAGTGAAGTAACCAGTTAGAAAGTTGTCTCACATCCCCTGGGTCGACTAGATAGCCGGAAACGCCGCACTCAATGTTGTCCCTCAGCCCTCCAACTTTGGTGCCCAAAACAGCTGTTCCACAGGATTGCGCTTCGGTCACAGTCTGCCCAAATGACTCTTGAGACGGTGTCGCAACGAACAGATCCGCACGCCTGTATGCGTTCCGCAAACCGACACTGTCGAGTGGACCGAGAAACTTGATCGGAAATCCGTGAAGGTTCTCGTCTTGCCGTCTCTCCCCAAAAACTTCAATAGAAATTGAGACGCCAGGGCTCTCGGCCGCTAGACGCTCCAATGCGACACGAAAAAAAGCCCATCCTTTACGCGGATCTTGGGTCCCCCCGGCGGCCCCAAAGAGCAAACGTAAGCGGCTACCCTCGTCTCGGCGTTGTGGCAAAACCAGGCGATCATAAGGATCTGGTTTCCAAAAATCGGTATCTAAAGGGTTCGGAATTACTTCACAGTCGACGTTTCGAAACAGAGGGCTACGCTCTGCAAATTCCCTCGTCCATTCGCTTGGGCACACCGCCAAAAAAGGAAAATCTAGGTGTCTAGCTTTTTGTTTCCAGAACCACTTCAAAGCCAAGAAAACGTCAGCTGGAAGGCCCAATTCGTTGTGACGATAACCGGACTCCACTAGCGCCAAGGAGGGGTAATGTTCAACTGATCCAGCCGGCCACAGATCTGGCAATCGCCACACAACTGGCTTTTGGAGGCGTCGAAGTTCTCGCAAGGACAGAGTCGCCCCACCTAACCAGTGCAGATTCACGATATCGATGGGTTGTTTGTTCAGAAGTGCACCTAAACCGGTAGGGAAGCTCGGTGGAATAGAAACCACAGAGCCCGTCGCCACTGAGATTCTCCGTCCCAGAGTTTTTCTTACGCGAGAATCTAGCCGCCTTCCGATTGACTTTGGCGCGGTTGCCAGGGTCGAGCTATCCTCCGCCTCTGAATACTGTCTTTCCGAGAGTGCGACTTGAATTCTTGAAGCGACCTCTTCCCCATTTGATGCGCTTTGAATCGCCTCGTGCACTCGGACCATTGCCGTTGCCGCCCCACCGCGATTCCAATAGTTGCCAACATGCGTAACTTTGAGAATCTGTTCACTTCTCAATTAGCTAAACGCTTCCATAGTCGGTCTGATATCTTTTGGGTGCCTAAGAGGGAAAACTTTTCCCTGGGGAAAGTTCTCCCTAATATGCCCTCTTCGTTTCGTGTGGGTTGCATCCTCACGAAATCCAATGTTGCTGATCAAATTCTTGGCCGGCATCACCGCGATACCACCCATCAGTCGAACACTATAAGCCCACTGTGCGTCCCACGTATCTGGAACTCCATCTCGACTAATCGAGTCTAGGAGCATTCTCCTGCGAAGCATCTCCTTCTTGGTCGGCCACAGCAATTTCTCGAACTTGGTACCTCGTACGTCTCGCCATGAGGAGAGTTCTGTGTCGGATTGCATCCAAGCCCTCCGCCATGTTGCCCAGCCCCAGACCAGTGGGCGCTCGGAAAACCCATAGCTAGAGTCTCGTGGTGCCACCGCACCCACGGAGTTATCTCCAGAAACATGCATGACTTTCGGATTGTCACGCCATCTTTCCAACATCTCAAGGCAAAATGGAAAAAAATCTTCGCCTGGAACGCAATCGTCTTCGAGAATAACTCCCTCTGCCACCATAGAAAAGAACCAGTTCAAAGCAGTTTGGACATGCACCCGACAACCGAGGTTGCCCTCATGGAAGGTTGTATGAAAATCGGGGGTTTCTGCAAAATGTTCGAGGACTATTGACTCTACCTCTCGAACAGCGTGGTGATCCTCTGGATGGCTTAACCTCGGTCCGTCTCTCGAAACGTAAATCGGACCTTTGAAGTCACTTGGAACCTTCTCGAGAACGCGTGAGAGTAGGTCAGGCCGATTGAAGCAAATGATGAGAAGACCGGCAGATGAACTCAACGAAGGGTCCTTGCCTTAGACCACCCAACACTTACCGAAATCACATCTAAAATGATACCCCTTCAGCCTTTTGGCCTGGAGAGGCGCTTCTTTGACATTCTTCTGATTCAAGGAAGCGGAGGACGGCGAAGCAAGAGCGCAGCGCTCGGAGGGGTGAGGCTTCTTTTGATGTCGAGTTTCGCAACAGCTGAGTAGTGCGGCTCAATTCAAGCGACCAAAACCTTCCACCGCAACGTGGCCGCCGAGAAGATTTGTCAAACCTTCTGGGCCCAATAAAGCAATTTCTGCAAACACCTCATCCAGTCCCTCATAGTATGGCTCCATAACCTCCGCAGTGTGAGCGATTGAAGCGTAGAACGAATTTGTTGCCAAGAACCCTTTCTCCAGCATTCTCCTCACGATATAGGTCTTTACCTCGGCCGACTTGAAGCCACCGAACTGATAAGAGCCAATCGCAGGAAGTCCGGTAACAATCGGGTCAAGGTCATATCGACGTGCCAACTCTCTCCAATTTGACTGGACCTCAAGACCAAGCCGATGGACTCGAGATGGCGCGTTCTCTTCCTCCATTACCCTTAGCGATACTAGGGCTGCAGCGGACCCAATTCGATCAGTCCAGAATGTCGACGACACAAAGGTTGACTCAATTGCCTCCATCACCTCTGAGCGACCGATGACGGCATTTACAGCGTAGCCGTTTCCCAACGTCTTACCGAAAACAGCGATATCCGGATTAACGCCATATTTCAGGTGCAAACCACCGAGGGTTTCGCGAAATCCTGAAGTGCACTCATCGAAAATGAGAACCGCGGAATGCTGGGTTGCGAGTGTGCGCACCTCCTGTAAGAACCCCTTCTTCGGGCTCTCGTTGCGCTCAACCTCCATTACGATTGCACCAACTTCGCCTTCTTCCAGTACTCTCCTCAAGGCCTCAATGTCGTTATACCGAAAAGGTCTCGAGGTCCCCTTCAGTCCCCCCGGAACGCCAACAGTGTCAAGACCAGGAAGGAGGTGTTCCCCTAAGGCATCGCTTTCAGAAATATTGGCTGCCAAGTACCAATCGTGCCATCCGTGATATCCACAAAGTGCAATTTTTTCGCGACCAGAAGCGCCACGGGCAATGCGCACTGCGACGGCCATCGCCTCTCCCCCTGAGCGAGTGAAGCGAGCCATAGAGGCCCAGGGATGGAGACGGCATAGTTCCTCGGCGAGATAGACCTCCTCAGGAGCGTTCAGACTTGAGAGGTTTCCTTTTTCAACAACCGAGCTCACTGCCGCATCCACTTCCGGGTGAGAAAATCCGAGGATGTTTGTGCCGACTCCCATCAGGCCAACATCCCAGTACGGGACTCCATCAAGGTCCCACACGCGGCAACCTGAAGTTCTAGAAAAATACGTTGGCCACCCCTCCGGAAGAAAACGACTTGGATGTTTTGAAAGGAGCATCGTGCCTCCAGCAATAACTCTGTTCGCTCGGCTCCAAAGCTTTTCACCACTGCCCATTGTCGCTCCGGCGTTTCTAACCAGGTGTCTATTCGCAGAAAACAACTCGGGACGAATCGTCGCAAGTTGAGCAACATCTTCGACGTCGAACAAATTATGGCCAAAATAGGTGAAAACGGCGGAGACAACCTCTAAATCCTCGGGTTCGTCAATGGTCAAGCGAAGGGAGCCAAGATTCTTCCCAAACTCGATTTGCGCACTACGTCCCTTAAAATTCCGCTTTATCCACGGGGTCACATGCTCGCGGTCGTAACTATCTCTGGCATTTTCTGCAGCTTGACGCAAACTTTGAGAGGTAAAAGCTTCTACGTCATAACCGTCGGGGAAAGTTAGACCCGTTGAACAATACTCTAAATCATCACTGCGAAGCCTTTGAACTACGCTGTCTACGACCTTTGGGTCCAACAGCGGACAATCAGCGGTGATTCGAACATAGACGTCAGATTCGAACCTATTGGCTGCCGCCAAAAATCGGTCAAGGACATCCACCTCGCTCCCACGGCTCACTTCCACCCCGTACTCAAACGCGGCTTCCTCCAAAGGATCATTCACCGACGACTCAGGAATGGCCAGAACGACCCGAGAGAGAGTCTTGGCCCGGCTGAGCCGTTCGAGTAAGTGTCCGAGCAATGGGTGCCCAAGGAACGGATGCAAAACCTTTCCCGGAAGCCTTATTGAACCCAGCCTCGCCTGGACAATAGCGATTGCAGAAGCCTCGGCGTTTCTTTCGGACAATCTATTCCCTTGCTCGTGGGTTGGAAACGTAGAAGCTAGGCAGCGCTTAAAGCGGAGCCTCAGCGGTGAATTGGAATAAAGGTTAGGGCTTGGACTGCTTCGCTCCAAATATAACCGAGGAAATCACTTTGACCAATGAACTCGCTACCGCCAGATCTCAAAAATGACACCTTATGCCTCGCCCCGAATCAAGGTAGGGGACAATGCTTCAGCCCTAAGAAGCACCAATCGCGACTTTTTGGGAATTCCCCGCAGGTATGAGAATCCAAATCGGAAAATTTGTGACCTTCAGAGAACTCTCGTCCGAGCAGTTAGGGTTCGCGAGAGCTTGCGAAATTTAGCAGCTTCAGACAACGATCCCCTCGATTCACATTAAAATTGGTTCTGCAGATTGCGCAGGCGATGTTTGTGTACATCGGAGGGCACAAAACTACATTCCTGGCTGAGGGCATGACTTCATACAATTCTCTTTAATCTGCGCCAGGGCGCCAAACTCTAATCTTCTGCGCGAGCAATGATTCGGGAGATTCAATCAAAATTTCCACCTCATCCCGAAATTCTGCTTCAAATTGTTCTACGTAGGTATCGACTCGAAAAGGTCTCGTTCTCGCACTAAGGGTCTCATGCCTGGATCCAGTCTGAAGGGTGTCGAATGAATCAATCCCAAATCTCTTTAGGAGTTCGGGGTGTCGAAACCAGAAATACTCAACGTTGTGTAAGTCGACCCCTACGAGCACAATTCTTCGAAATCCGAGCTCAATCATCAGTGCAATCAGGCGAGCAATGCTCGCCCCGTTGTCCACCAGGACCCCGCGGGAACCGAAGCGGGTCGCCAGATTCAAGATTCGCCTCAGGTCCTTTCCAATGTTGCTCGGCACCCTTGTCAACAAATTCACACGCCGATAGAAATAAGTCACGTTTCTCAAAAACTCCGGAAGATTCTCAGCATTCAGAAAGTCCTCGACCTTCGAAGGCGCGAGGAAGAGTATTTTGGGAAGTTTTTCTCTTACCTCGACTCTGTCTAAGGCGGCCAGAAGACGTGGGTCTGGATCAACTTCGTACGAGTAGACGTCTGGAACTAGCGGGTGGAAAATCCATTGATTCACGCCAATCGAAAATTCTGCCTGGATTATCCTGAGTTTCTCATCGCTAACCTCATTAACGCTAGCGCCGGTGCCCAAAATGAAAGCTGTCGTCGCATACGGCTTGGAAGATCTGAGGTCTCCCATATTCTCATGGTCAAGTGTCTGAAAGCCAAAGAGGGCTGCGGTCGAACGCAAACGTCCACGCTCTCTCCGAGCGAGGACAAGGAAAATCCCAAAGCGCAACCATCCCATTGCTTTCCACTCAAAGATCGTGCGTAATAATCTCTTCACAACCAACGCAACTCCATTCAAACTGTCGGACCATCAAGAGGGAGAGATCCTGGTCCGACATACCAAAATTTGTCAAAACGAAGGGTCCCACAAACCTAGAGGTTCTCCATCCCCAACAAATTCGGCGCTGCTCGCGGGTTCCTTATGTTCGCAGGCATCTCTCATCCTAACGGAGCTTCGATGAAAAGGCTCCTGCCGAGTGTCCGGAAATGCCTGAGGTGCAACCCCAAATTCCCGCACACATCCTCTGCAACATTTGCAATTCCCACACGGGGGTTTGAGATTGGGCTTGGTGATTCATGACTGTAGTTACACGTCACTTCTAGAATCCCGCAGATCAATCCCCTGCTCCATCGCCACGTCTGCCCTCTATCGTTTTGGGTTCCGGGAAAAGGATGGTCGGGGTGTCGGAACTTTTTTGCCGATCGCGATTCGCAGGCTCCTACCAATTACGGGGGTCAGTCGCAGTGGAGAAAGGGCGGCGCATTTCCCGGCATTCATCGATAAACCTCGAATCTGACGGACGACAGAAAGCCCTGGCAATCTCAATGACACTGTCCGTCGTGTTTGCCCCCACAACTATTCCTCTGAGTCCCTCTTGTGACTTCACGAACGCAATCGCTGCTTGAACAGGTGACATCTCCCACTTTTCCGCCAACAGATGGAACTCGCGAACGAATCCCTGCAATCCAACTACCGCAGGGGGTAGGTGCTCAGGGGCAGCAGTTAAGACGCCTTGTAAGAAGATGCTCCGTGCATAGATCCTTTTGCCGGCAGATTGCGCTTCACGAAAATCACTCTCGGTGAAGTCGCTCGTTGCAACGTTCAGAGGAAGCTGGATTGCCCTCACCACTTCTGCGTCCACTGCCATTTCAAGCTCCCGGCGTGTGTAAATAGAAACGCCAAGGCTGTCGACGAAGCCCGATGACTCATCGCGGATTCGTTCGAGAGTGTCCAATTGGTGTCTCGACCCATCAAAAACCTCGTGTTGGTACACAACACCTAATCTCGCGACACCCAGCCGCTCCCTGGACTGGACGATGGACGTCACCCCGTCCACTGCGGGGTCAATCTTGGTATGGATTTCCAGGCCTGTTTGGGCCTCTCCGATAACTTTTTCCGCCTCACCGTAGATAGGGGCTGTGTCTACCCCCACGAACCCGCAATCCCTCGCTGCGTAAAGCACCTCCTGCGGAGAGCCACTTACGGCAGCACCGGCCTGAAGGATGCCGTAGGGCCTCGTCAGCTGCGCAGTGCCAAGAATGAGGTCCACTCCACCATTCTGACAGTGCGGTACAGGACCGGCGACCACCGTGATACCGGGGTGAGTTCAGCCTGCCATGAGAGAAATAAAGTCAAAACCCTTGATTGGAAGCTAAAACTGTGGCATTCTTTGAGAGTCGGTCTGGTTGATACGGTGCAGTGTTCAGGACCGCGGTGGCGCAGAGACTCAGCGCTTCACAGACCCTCTTCCCCTTCCCTCAGAGGGCAGGCACACCCAAGGAGCCCACATGGATTGGCGCGATAGAGCAGCATGTTTGACAGTAGACCCGGAACTCTTCTTCCCGGTCGGAAACACGGGGCCAGCTGTCGAGCAAATTGATCGCGCCAAGGCCGTATGTTCTCACTGTCCTGTGACGGAGTACTGCTTGCAGTACGCCCTTGACACAAACCAAGATTCGGGTGTGTGGGGTGGGCTGAGCGAAGATGAGCGACGCGCACTGAAACGCCGGGCAGCACGAGCTCGTCGCGCCTCCTAGACGCTCGGAACTGCCGCAGTCACGTCCTTCTCATGGAGGAACTGCATCGGGACGGAGATAGTCACCTCTGTGCCCTCCCCGTTCAAGGTGTGCCAGTCGATAGACCCTCCCAGTTCTCCTTGGACAAGGGTCCGGACAATCTGAGTTCCTAAACCGTCCCCCACTTTGCCCTCGGGGAGACCGCCACCGTTGTCTCGAACGGTGACGCTTAGCGTCTCCTCGGTTGGCTGTGAGGAGATGACAACTTCGCCGTTGTCTTTTTCTTTCAACCCGTGCTCCACGGCATTCGTCACGAGCTCTGTGAGCACTAGGGCCAGAGGGGTCGCGTATTCGCTCGGCAGAATACCAAAAGAGCCCTCGAGTCGTGGCGTAACCACTTGCTGGGACCCTGAGGCCACCTCTGCCACCAACATCAATACGCGATCGAACACGACGTCAAAATCAACATTTTGGCTCAGGCCCTCAGACAGGGTGTCGTGGACGACAGCAATGGCAGCCACTCGCCGCATTGCTTGGCCTAGGGCATCCTTCGCCCCTTCGTTGTGGGTGCGTCGTGCTTGAATTCGCAACAGCGACGCCACAGTCTGGAGGTTGTTCTTGACGCGGTGGTGAATCTCACGAATCGTTGCGTCTTTGGTGATCATTTCCCGCTCACGGAGTCGCACCTGCGTCACATCACGAGTCAAGACAATCGCTCCGAAACGCTTGCCCCCCAAACGCAAGGGAATGGCACGGAGTGTGACTGTCACTCCCCCAGCCTCGATGTCAGTTCGCCATGGTGCTCGACCCGTGACCACGAGAGGCAACGACTCATCAACAATCAGAGTCCCCTGCAGCATCCCCGCGGTGACTTCAGCCAACATCATCGCTTCCAGTTCCTCCTGGAAGCCCATGCGACGAAAGGCCGAGAGGGCATTGGGCGACGCAAAGGTCACGCGGCCGTGCTCATCGAGGCGAATAAGACCATCAGACGCTCGAGGAGCACCTTGTGCCGGCGCGCTCGGAGTGTCTGGGTCAGGGAAATAGCCCTCAGAAATCATGCGGAAAAGATCATTCGCACACTCGTTGAAGGTGAGTTCCTGACGGCTAGGAACACGCGACTCGCTGAGATTTGCGTGACGGGTGAGGAC
>Ga0181562_10003013_pt1 | contig 12482 bp, 11 predicted proteins | sample 011ome_26_FD_139344 | JGI IMG/M metagenome (GOLD analysis project Ga0181562, IMG submission 139344) | Coastal salt marsh microbial communities from the Groves Creek Marsh, Skidaway Island, Georgia - 011511BT metaG (megahit assembly) | ecosystem: Environmental > Aquatic > Marine > Intertidal...
CACTCACTTGGTAGGCATAGGTAGGGTAATCAAATTCTTCTCTTACGCGACGAACAATATCCAAATAAGGCATGCCAGGCTTGACCATCACCATATCAGCGCCTTCGCTAATATCGAGGGCAACCTCCCGCAAAGCCTCATCCCCATTGGCGCAATCCATTTGATAGGTTTTTTTATCAGCTTTACCAAGGTTCTTTGCAGATCCTACGGCATCTCTAAATGGACCATAAAAAGCAGAAGCATATTTAGCGGAATACGCCATGATGCGAGTGTGAATGAGTTTCTTTTGTTCAAGCGCCTCACGAATTTTTCCAATGCGACCATCCATCATGTCTGATGGCGCAACAATATCAACACCCGCTTCAGCCTGCGCAACTGCTTGCTGTACCAAGATGGCAGTAGTCTCATCATTGAGGATGCGACCCTGGTCGTCGAGCACACCATCTTGACCATGGCTTGTGTATGGATCAAGTGCAACATCAGTCATGATGCCTAAATTGGGGAAACGTTTTTTGAGTTCACGAACGGCAGATGGGATGAGCCCCTTTGGATTAAAGGCTTCCTTGCCATCTGTCGTCTTTAATGCTGCATCAATTACTGGAAAGAGTGCAAGCACTGGAATACCTAAATCAACACACTCTTGTGCAACTGGAAAAAGTAAATCTAAAGAAACACGATTCACGCCAGGCATCGATGCAACAGCTTCAGATTTGCCCTGACCTTCCAGCAAAAACACTGGGTAAATTAAATCATTGGTAGAGACGCTGTTCTCTTGCATGAGGCGGCGTGACCAATCATCACGACGCATACGGCGAGGACGATGCCCTGGAAAATTAAGCAATGAATTAGCTGGTGATTTCATCTTCTTTAGTCTCTGCTTCAAATAACCATTTAATAACAATATTGTCGGCCTCTTCAAGTCCAATACGTTTGGTGCTTGAAAATAATTGTGCCGTAAGTTGTTTGGACTCGCCATTGCCGTCGGGCAAGGCGGGGTCATATTGTTGTAATTGATTGCGAACTGCCTCGAGTGCATGCTTACACTCGCTTTTATTGAGTTTGTCGCATTTGCTGAGTAAAACGTGGATCGGCTTACCGGTTGGCACAAACCACTCAATCATTTGCTCGTCTAGCTCGGTTATGCCACGTCTAGAGTCAACAATAAGGATCATGCCTACCAACTGCTCTCGCTCCTGTAGATAGTCACTTAGGAGGGCATTCCAGTGGTATTTGGTCTCATGATTGACGGCAGCATAGCCGTAGCCCGGCAAATCCACCAAATAGCCCAAAAGGTCGTCTTTTGCAAAAATCCCAAAATAGTTGATGTGTTGGGTGCGCCCAGGGGTTTTACTGGCAAATGCAAGCCTTTTTTGGTTGCAAAGCACGTTAAGAGCGCTGGATTTGCCTGCATTTGAGCGTCCGGCAAAGGCTACCTCACGCAGGGGCGTGGCAGGCAGGCAATGGGTGTCATTGACTGTGGTGGCGAAGCGGGCTTGAAAGAGTTTAGACATGTCCAGAAGCTATTGTAAAATCACGCAAAATCATGAAATATCTCATGGTGTTGGGTAAAAGGTTGTAAATGCAGGGCCCAAACACTTTTAGGAATTTTTGCCAAGGTAAACATAATGCGTCAAACCTCTCAAATCTCCAAATTAACTGGCTTACGTGCTGGTTTTGCGGCTCTCTCTATTTTCGCCTTGATTGGCTTTTCTGGCACAGTTTTTGCTGCCGATGCAGCTCCTGCTGCTGAAGCCAAGGCTGCCGTTCCAGGCAAACCAAAGGTCGATGTAGCGGCCGGCGAGGCTCTGTATTCCAACGGTGATACATCACGCGGCGTTACAGCATGCATCACATGCCATGGTCCTAAAGGTCAAAGTGCAGTTGGCACCTGGCCAAAATTATCTGCACAACACGCTGCATACACGGCCAAACAGTTGAAGAACTTCAAAGAAGGTACGCGTGCTAACCCAGTAATGATGGGTATGTCAGCGACCTTAACTGAACAAGATATGCAAAATATCTCTGCTTATTTGGCTAAGCAATCTATTTCACAGGGTGTTGCCCAAAACAAGAGCACGATTGAGCTAGGTCAAAGCATATATCGTGGCGGTATTGCAGCAAAAGGTGTTCCAGCATGCGCGGCTTGCCATAGCCCAACTGGTGCCGGTATTCCTGCTCAGTACCCACTCTTAGGTGGTCAATGGGCCGATTACACAAACTCACAATTGCTCGCGTTCCGTGAAGGTGTTCGTAAAAATAGCAGCCAGATGACTGCGATTGCTACTAAGCTTTCTGATCAAGAAATGAAAGCAGTTTCTGATTACATCGCTGGTTTGCATTAAGCAAAATTCTTCAAATAAAAAACCCGCTCAAGTAGCGGGTTTTTTATTGCCTAAAAATTTTACATTGCTATTGCATCATTAAGACTAAGCAATTATTAGTTCGGTAAAGTTTTTTCAGAAGAGAATAAGTCAGCGGTATTTTCACGCGCACGAATGACGTAAGCATTTTTTCCGTCAACCATAATCTCTGCAGGTTTTGGTCGCGTATTGTAGTTTGAGGCCATCACAAAACCATAAGCACCAGCAGACAGAATAGCAAGAAGATCGCCTTCTTCTACTGCAAGATGACGATCTCTTCCTAGCCAATCACCAGACTCGCAAACTGGACCAACAATGTCGTAAGTCAAAGCTGTTGCTGTTTTCTTTTGGACGGGCACAATGCCGTGATGTGCTTCATATAAGGCTGGGCGCATTAACTCTGTCATGGCGGCATCGACAATACAGAAGTTCTTTTCAGCTCCTGGCTTTAGATATTCCACGGTGGTTAAGAGCACGCCAGCATTGCCAACTAAGGATCTGCCTGGCTCAAGGACAACATCTAAATGCCCAAAGCCACGTTCTGCCACTCGATTTAATAAGGTGTTCGTAAACTCAGTGATATCGGGGGGAGTTTCATCGCTATAAGAAATTCCGAGGCCGCCGCCGAGATCAAGGTGGTGAATAACAATGCCCTCTTTTTTCAGTTGCGCTACAAGATCTAAAACTTTATCGAGCGCATCTAGGTAAGGAGCAGTGGTGGTGATTTGTGAACCGATGTGGCAATCAATCCCAACAACGTCAATTTGAGCAAGTTGTGAGGCTTCACGATAAGTTTTTAAAACCTCGTGATAAGCGATACCAAATTTATTGCCCTTCAATCCAGTAGAAATATAAGGATGAGTTTGTGCATCCACATCCGGATTAACACGCAAAGAAATTGGGGCGCGTAGATTCAGTTCGGTAGCAACCTTGTTAATCTTGTGTAGCTCAGCAATTGATTCAACGTTGATACATTTAACGCCAGCCTTTAAGGCTGCACCGATTTCAGATGCGGATTTGCCTACGCCAGCAAATACCAAACTTTTTGGATCTGCGCCAATGGCCAATGCGCGAGCTAATTCTCCGCCGCTAACCAAGTCAAACCCAGAGCCTAGTTTTTTAAAACAATCGAGCACTGCTAAATTACTGTTGGCCTTCATGGCGTAGTGTACGCGTGCACGACGCTTGCCATTGGCATCTACGCATGCCTTGTCATAAGCCTGATAGGCCTCGGTCAACGCCTTTTTACTGTAGACATAGAGGGGCGTTCCAAACTCTTTCGCTAAGTCAGCAAGTGGAATTTCTTCGGCATACCAGTTGCCATTGCGTTCGGTAAAACCGGATAACTGAGGGATTGGAAGCGCTTTACTTGTCATTACTTGGCCGTTGAAGAATTGCTTGGACTGGCAGGTGTTTGGGGTGGGTAGAGCTTGCCTTTGGGTTCTGGCTCTGTAGGGGCAGGCGGAACCGGTGGCACGTTTGGCATATATAGCGGTCCTCTTACCCCACACCCAACAAGGGATAATAAAAGGCTAAGGCAGAGGGTTCTATTAAGAATCGCTATCATGAATGTCTCTAAAACGAATGATTGAATATAGCATGCAGGACTCCACTATGAATCCAAATAATTCAGGCGCAGAAACCATTGATGACAAGCAGTTTTATCAATTAGGAAGCCATTTGCTGCATTCTATAGAGGTGGCACTAGAGGCTGCCGATGATGCGTTGGATCTGGACTTAGATGTCGAGCGCCAGGGTGGAAATGTCATCAATATTCGCTTTAAAGATAAAAGCGTCATCGTAGTGAATACGCAGCCACCCTTACATGAAATTTGGGTAGCCGCAAAATCAGGTGGATATCACTATCGTTGGGCTGGCACTATGGCCAAACCTTTGTGGCTGGACACTAAAACTGGCAAAGAGCTTTTAAGTGATTTGTCAGAGTTTGCTACTGCTCAAGCGGGCGCAGAAATAAAGATTGCCCTAATTTAAGCGGCGCCTGTGGCGCTCAAGGTTTCAATCACTTGGGCATCAGCTACGCTTTTAATCTGGGCTTTGCCAATCTTTTCTAAAACAACGTAACGGATTTGGCCGCCTTCAGTTTTCTTGTCAACCTGCATGAGCTCCATATAACGTTCCGCACCAAACTTTGGCGGTGTGATTGGTAGGTTCATCGACTGGATGATTTTGGTGAGACGTTGGACATCGGCTTCGCTGATGTAGTTGAGGCGGCGAGATAAGTCTGCACCCAAGATCATGCCACAACCAACTGCTTCGCCATGAAGCCATTCGCCATAACCCATGCCTGCTTCAATTGCGTGTCCAAAGGTGTGACCAAAGTTTAGAGTTGCACGAATGCCGCCTTCTCTTTCATCTGCGGAAACTACTGCAGATTTAATTTCGCACGAGCGTAACACTGCATGACCCATTGCTTCTGTGTCGCAAGCGAGTAAAGATGTTGCATTGGCTTCAATCCAATCCAAAAATTGAGCGTCTGCAATAGCACCATGTTTCACTACTTCCGCAAGACCAGCAGAGAGCTCACGTGGAGGTAAGGTCTTTAATGTATTCAGATCTGCAATCACAGCCGCCGGCTGATGAAAGGCGCCGATCATGTTTTTACCAAGAGGGTGGTTGATGCCGGTCTTGCCGCCCACTGAAGAATCCACCTGAGCAAGCAAAGTGGTCGGCACTTGAATAAAGCGAATGCCACGCATGAAGCTAGCCGCAGCAAACCCAGTCATGTCACCAATGACTCCACCGCCCAAAGCAACCAACATGGTTTGGCGATCAGCACCAAACTTCAGGAGATCATCAAAAATAAGCTGAAGGTTTTTCCAGTCCTTGTATGACTCGCCATCAGGCAAGACGATCGTTCTAACAGGCTTTCCAAAAGCATTCAGGGTCTTGGTCAGGCGCTCAGCATAGAGCGGGGCAACCGTAGTGTTGCTGACGATATAGATCGAAGTTGCTTTTTCGCAGGCGCTAAATAAGTTTGGCTGATCAATGAGGTCTGTACCAATATAAATTGGATAACTGCGATTACCTAGATCAACTTCAAGTGTTTTCATCATATTGCCAATGTATTTATGCGGAGAGTTCAAGTTGCATGATTAAGGTGTTAACCAGTTGATTAACACTCGGTTTACCAGTTTCAATCACGTGGTCAGCAATTTCACGATAGAGAGGATCGCGAATAGCGTACAAGTTCTCTAGTATTTTTTTGGCGTCACCATTTTTAAGAAGTGGGCGACCTTCGCCACCTTTAGTGCGGTGCCATAGTTCAATCGGATTGGCGTGTAAGTAGATAACAGTTCCATGCTCACTGAGTGCTTGGCGATTTTCTGGCAAGAGAATAGCGCCTCCGCCAGTTGCCAAAATGATATCGTTTTCAGAGGTGATTTCGCGAATTGCTTGAGCCTCGCGTCTGCGAAAACCTTCTTCGCCTTCCATTTCAAATATGACAGGAATTTTTACGCCGCAGCGCTCTTCGATGACGTGATCGGCATCTAGAAATCGACGCCCTAATTTTTTTGCTAAAACTTTACCGACGGTCGACTTCCCGGCGCCCATGAGGCCGATCAAAAAGATATTGTTTGTCGAAGAGTTCACCCTTCGATTTTATTAGGGTTTATCGAGAACGGTCGGAGTTAAAAAGACTAACAATTCAGTTTTGTCTTGTAATTTGGATTTATGGCGGAAAAAATGGCCAATTAGCGGTATATCCCCTAATAAAGGGATTTTGACTTCATCCTCTCGCTCGGTGGTTTGGAATATGCCGCCAATGATCGCTGTTCCACCATTCTCAACTGTGACCTCGGAACTGAGGCTTTTGGTATCAATCGCATAGCCCTGCTCTGTTTTCATGCCTACCGTGTCTTTGTTGATGCCTACCAGCATTGAAATCTTTCCATCTGGATGAATTTTGGGAAGAACTTCAAGTCTTAAATTGGCTTTTCTAAATTGCAATTTGCTGCCATTTTGATTGGAGGTTTGATAGGGGAGTTCGGTACCTTGCTCAATCGTGGCCTTTACTTGGTCGCCTGTCATGATTCGGGGATTGGAAAGAATTTTTCCTTGACCCTCAGATTCCAGGGCAGATAGTTCTGCCTGAAGAATGCGGCTCCCATTTTTTGAGACTAAGGTTGCAGCTATGGTTGCTGGATTAAAGCCGCTTAATCCAGCGCCAGCTAAATCCATACTGCCAACTAGCTTTTGATCGCCTTCCCCATTTGCTTGATACCCCAGCTTGACCCCCAGTTCTTTAGCAAAGCGTTCATCCGCCTCCACAATGCGAGCTTCTATCAGAATCTGCCTTGGGCTATTGATGTGATCACCACCAAAAGGTAGCGCAGCATCCTCACGACGAAACTTCTGAAAGGCCTGGATTTCTGCATGCGGCCCAATCCAATAGATATCGCCATTACGAACGAGCCTCAAGCCGCGACTGGCAAGAATGGAATGGAGGGCAGTCTGCCAAGGAGTCTTGTTGAGATCGACTGAAATCTTCCCCTTAATCGACTCGCTTAATAAAAAATTGGTGTTACCTAATTTAGCTAAAACCTGCAAAAGATCTCTTACTTCAATGTCAGTAAATTGCAGGCTAATTGGACTCAGAAAATGATTTTGTGAGTCTGAGTTACCACCCGCTAGATTGGGTGAAAGCAGCATAAATAACGCTAGTGAAAAGCAGACTCTATTGAAGTATTTTTGGAGGCGATGAATGCAGGGGCTCATTCGTTCGATAAGGCTTTCAAAACCAGAAATTTGCCTTCGGGATGAGAGAAGATTGCGCTGCCATTTTCTATGCTGCTAAGGCGCCATTCGCCTAAAGCTTGTCCCCCTTTTTCAAAAGCAATATTGCTTTTCCCGGTATTAAAAAATGCCTGATGAGAGCCTCCCATTTGGGCTGCACCCAAGTAGCGCCAACGGCGTAATTCGGCCTCATAGGAGGGCGTCTTAGGTTTGCTGGAAACCCTGCTTTCAGGCTTTTTATTAATTAATGAGTGAATGCTTACTTCTATTAAATCTAATGCTGCATATAAATCATCTTGATTTTGATGTAATTCATCGCGCAATAAGGCCATCTCCTTTTTTAGCTCGGAAATGCGCTTTTGAGACTCCTCTTGAGTGCTTTGGGATGTCTGATTAAGGGTGTTAAAGGTAATGTAGATTGCAATTGCTGCAGCTATTAATACCCCAATAAATAGGGCAATCATCCCGCCTATTTTTTGAATAGAAGTCGGGATTTGAAGCTTATTGAGGGAGTCTGTGAAAAAGGGTTGATTGCTCCTTTCTGAGGTCTTGGGCGCGGTGCTTTGATGTGGGGGTGGTTTGCGAATTCCATGGGGATCGGGAATAGCAGGGTCGTCACCAAGATCACTCAAAATTTCGTCAAAAGATTGGCTGGAAATGTGGCGTGCAGGCATGACCCTATTCTTCAGTTTTGAGTCCGGAAAAGCCATCGGCTCAGATTGAACCCAGCGTCAGAAAGTAGGCATTTAGCATATGTAAAACAGGGTATTTGGAGCTTTTAGGGAAATTGACTAAGCACCCTATAATTTGGGCTTATGGCCTTACCTCCAAAAGACAAGCCGCCGCTCAATCAGCGTCCTATTCGTCCATCCGATAGACGTCCTCGGCAAACACGAGTTCAGCCTGGCTTGCCGCGCAAGAATTCAAGCAACCCATTAGTAAAGGCTTTGTTAATTATTGGCGTGGTTTTTGCCGTAGTGATTACTTTGCTGATGGGTTATGCCTTTTTGGTTGCAAAACCTAATCTTCCAAAGATCTCTGCATTAACTGATTACAACCCAAAGACTCCTCTACGCATCTACACGGCAGATAAAGTACTAATTGGTGAGTTTGGTGAGGAGCGTCGCAAGGTAATCCCGTTAAATGAAATTCCTCAAAGCATGCGCAATGCTGTTTTAGCAATTGAGGACGATCGCTTCTATTCTCACGGTGGTGTGGACTATGTTGGAATTTTGCGTGCTGCATTAACCAACTTACGCGGACATCTTTCGCAGGGCGCTTCAACCATCACCATGCAGGTGGCGCGCAATTTCTTCCTCAGCAATGAGAAGACCTTTAGTCGAAAAATCTATGAAGTTTTATTAGCCTGGGAAATTGAGTCTCAATTAACTAAGGACAAGATTCTGGAAATCTATATGAACCAGATTTTCTTAGGGCAGCGGGCTTATGGTTTCTCTAGTGCAGCGCAGATCTATTTTGGTAAAGAGTTAAAAGACATCACCATCGCTGAGTCTGCAATGTTGGCCGGCCTACCAAAGGCGCCGTCAGCTTATAACCCAGTTAGCAATTTCCGTCGTGCCAAGATTCGCCAAGAATATATTCTGCAGCGCATGCGCGATCTGGGATATATCACTCCAGAGGATTATCAAAAAGCGATGATCGAGGAATTGCATATTCGCGGCCTTGGTAACGAGTTTGCAGTTCGTGCAGATTTCCCGGCGGAGATGGTGCGCCAATTGTTATTCACGCAATATGGTGAGGCAATCTACTCCCAGGGAATAGATGTTTACACCACCATCTTGAAAGCAGATCAAGATGCCGCTTACAAGGCGGTACGTAAGGGAATTTTTGAATACGACTTGCGTCACGCCTATCGCGGCCCAGAAGGTTTCATTGATCTTCCAGAGGATTCTGTAAAACGCCAACGCGCCATTGATGAAGCATTACTTGCTTATCCACAGTTAGATGATTTGCAGTCTGGTGTTGTGCTTGAGATCAAGCCAAAAGAAATGCAGGTCATGATTGCCACTGGTGACACTATCACCATTAAAGGTGAGGGCATGAAGTTGGCAGCAGCATCCATTACCGATAGCACTCAACCTAAGAAACGTTTGCGTCCCGGTGCAGTTGTGCGGCTCCTGTCAGATGGTGGAGTTTGGAAGTTGGCCCAGCTGCCTCAAGTTGAGGCTGCATTTGTTTCTATGAACGCTGAGACTGGCGCAATTCTCTCTTTGGTCGGTGGCTTTGATTTCCGTCGCAATCAATTTAACCACGTGACACAAGCCTTGCGTCAGCCTGGCTCCTCATTTAAGCCATTTATCTATGCAGCTGCGATTGAAAAAGGTTTCACACCCAGCACGATGGTGAATGATGCGCCTTTATCGATTGGCAGTATGGAAACTGGTAGTCAAGCCTGGGAGCCTAAAAACTACGATGGTAAATATGACGGCATGATGCGCTTACGTACTGCTTTAGCTAAATCGAAGAACTTAGTTTCTGTGCGCATCATTCGCGCTATTGGTCCTTCCTATGCTCAGGAATACATTCAGCGTTTTGGTTTTGAGCCAGAAAAGCATCCACCTTATTTAACAATGGCGTTGGGCGCGGGTTCAGTTACACCATTACAAATGGCTTCTGCTTACAGTGTTTTTGCGAACGGCGGTTATCGAGTGGATCCATTCTTGATTAACAAGATGGTCGACTCCAAAGGGACTGTCATGTTTGAGGCAAAACCTACTCATGCTCGGGAAGATGCGCCGCGTGTGCTCGACGCCCGTACAGCCTTTGTCATGGATAGCATGTTGCAAGAGGTAACTAAGTCAGGGACTGCAGCTTCTGCGCGCGGCAAATTAGGCCGTAGTGATATTGCAGGTAAAACCGGTACAACCAATGATTCTCACGATGCATGGTTTGCTGGGTATAACCCTAAAGTCGTTGCGATTGCATGGATTGGTTTTGATAAGCCGGCTAGCCTGGGTGATCGAGAGACTGGTGGCGGCCTTGCGTTGCCTATGTGGATTTCTTATATGGGTACCGCGCTAAGAGAGGTTCCGCAGGAGACGCGTGAAGTTCCAAGCGGAGTAACGCAAGTGGATGGCGACTGGTTTATTCCAGAATTCTCAAACAATGGCGGTGTCCGCGAACTTCAATAGTTCGTTTTCAACATGGCACGGCAAGCGCGCACTGTAATACCAGGCCAAGCAATGCATGTGATGGTTCGTGGTAACAATCGTGAAACACTATTTTTTACCGATGAAGATCGGCGCACTTATTTAGAGTGGTTACGCGAGGCGGCAAGACAATTTGGTTGCGCAGTTCATGCTTTTGCATTGATGCCGAATCATGTTCATTTATTGATGACTCCGCAAAATGAAGATTCCCTTGCAAAAACCATGCAATCTCTGGGACGTCGTTATGCGCAATATTTCAATCAGAAGCATCGACGCTCTGGAACTATTTGGGAAGGTCGGTATCGCTCATCCTTAATTGATCCAGATTATTTTTTGCGTTGTCAGCGCTATATCGAACTCAACCCAGTGAGGGCTGGATTTGAATCGAACCCCCAAAGCTCAACTTGGACTAGTTTTGCAACGCATATTGGTGGCAATGCTGAACCATGGTTAGTGGATCACCAGCATTTTTGGAAGTTAGGTAATACGCCTTTTGAAAGGCAAATGACCTGGGCTAGTTTTGTGAAAGAGGGGGCGCCTCACTGGGAGGACCGCCAAATTACGGAATCCTTGCTTCGCTCCAAACCGTGGGTGAGTGATATTTATGCGCAAAAGCTCTTCAAAAATGCCCCAGAGATAGCAGTAATACGGCATCGTGGCCGCCCTAGAAAAATAAGCCCATTAAATTCAAAGACTTAGGGAACTAAAAACTTCCCCGAAATCAATTTGGGGTATTGAGTATTTTGACTCTGTCCCCATATAAGCAATACATATTGGTGCGACATCAAAATAAATGGGACAGACTCATTTTATTTCTATTGCATCGGTATGGGTATTCACCTATATTTGATCCTCCAAAAGTAATTAGGCCTTTGTCGCCCCTCGGAAATACTATGACTACACAATTAAATACAGATCTTCGCCCTATCGCTCAAGGTTTATATGACCCAAGTAATGAGCATGACGCTTGCGGCGTAGGATTCGTGGCACACATTAAAGGCAAGAAATCCCATGAGATCGTTTCTCAGGGTTTGCAGATTCTTGAAAACTTAGATCACCGGGGAGCGGTTGGTGCTGATCCTTTGATGGGTGATGGCGCTGGTATCTTAATTCAGATTCCAGATACTTTGTATCGCGAAGAAATGGCTAAGCAAGGTGTGACATTGCCACCATTGGGTGAGTATGGTGTTGGCATGATTTTCTTGCCTAAGGAGCATGCATCTCGTTTGGCGTGTGAGCAAGAATTAGAGCGCACTGTTCGTTTAGAAGGCCAAGTTGTTTTAGGTTGGAGAGATGTTCCGGTGGATGTGAAATTGCCGATGTCTCCAACAGTACAAATGACAGAGCCATTCATTCGTCAAATTTTTATTGGTCGTGGTCGCGACATCATGACGACCGACGCGCTTGAGCGTAAGTTGTATGTCATTCGCAAGACAGCAAGTCATGCGATTCAAGATTTGCATCTCAAACATGGCAAGGAATATTTCGTTGCCTCAATGTCTGCTAGAACCATTGTTTATAAGGGTTTGCTGTTAGCCAATCAAGTTGGTGCTTATTACCAAGACTTACAAGACAAGCGCACTGTCTCAGCGTTGGCATTAGTGCATCAACGCTTCTCCACCAATACATTCCCTGCATGGGAATTGGCACATCCATACCGCATGATTGCGCATAACGGTGAGATCAATACCGTTAAGGGTAACGTCAATTGGGTGAATGCACGTGAAGGTGCAATTAGCTCCCCAGTGCTTGGCGATGACTTGCAAAAACTTTGGCCATTAATTTATCCAGGTCAATCAGACACTGCGTGTTTCGATAACTGTTTAGAGTTGTTGGTAATGTCTGGCTACCCATTGGCGCAAGCCATGATGATGATGATTCCTGAGGCATGGGAACAACATGCATTGATGGACGACAATCGTCGCGCATTCTATGAATACCATGCAGCAATGATGGAGCCATGGGACGGTCCTGCAGCAATGGCATTTACCGATGGTCGTCAAATTGGCGCAACTTTGGATCGCAACGGTTTGCGTCCAGCACGTTATTACGTTACTGATGATGACCTTGTCATCATGGGCTCTGAGGCTGGTGTATTGCCGATTCCTGAGAGCAAGATCGTACAAAAATGGCGCTTACAACCAGGCAAGATGTTCATGATCGACATGGAGCAAGGTCGCATCATTGATGACGTTGA
>Ga0181562_10003014_pt1 | contig 12482 bp, 9 predicted proteins | sample 011ome_26_FD_139344 | JGI IMG/M metagenome (GOLD analysis project Ga0181562, IMG submission 139344) | Coastal salt marsh microbial communities from the Groves Creek Marsh, Skidaway Island, Georgia - 011511BT metaG (megahit assembly) | ecosystem: Environmental > Aquatic > Marine > Intertidal zone...
GCTGGTCACACTACAGACAACCGGGATCAATCCGTCCGATGTGAAAAAGCGAGCGGGGGCGTTTCCGAATTTGCTGGATGACGGTCCGGTCATCCCCCACAGCGATGGTGCGGGCATCATTACCGAGGTCGGTCCCGGGGTTCCTGCCAGCCGCGTCGGTGAGCGGGTGTTTGTGTATCAGGCGCAATACGCGCGCCAGCTGGGTACTGCCGCGGAATGTGTCGCCATAGACAGTGCACGGGCGCCGTTGTTGCCCGCGAACACTGCGTTCGAGGTGGGGGCGTGTATCGGTATCCCGATAATGACCGCGCACCGCTGTGTATTCGCCGATGGCCCGGTTGCCGATCAGTGGATACTCGTCACGGGCGGTGCCGGAAGAGTGGGGCACTATGCGATTCAGTGGGCACACCGGGCCGGCGCCCGTGTTATCGCCACGGCCAGCAACGAGGTGGATGTAGCGGCGTGTCGGGCAGCGGGTGCCGAAGCAGTGGTCAATCATCGCGAAGCCGAATGGGGGAAGGCGGTGCTGGATCTGACCGGTGCCCAGAAGATCGATCGGGTGATTGATGTGGAGTTCGGCGCCAATCTGCCCGAGCTGCTGCACTGCGTGAGGACTGGCGCCACGATTGCGACGTACTCCAGCACCGTAGTGCCCGAGCCTGCGCTGCCCTTCAGGACTATGATGTTCATGGACCTCACGGTTCGCATGGTCATTGTGTATGCCATGCCAGAAGAGGCCAAGGCGCGGGCGGTGGCAGATACCCAAGCTGCTCTGACTGAGGGCGCTCTGCAGCATCGCATTGCCGAGACGCTGTCATTTGAGCAGATGGCAAAGGCCCACGAGGTCATTGAAGAAGGGAGCGTGCGCGGATGCGTTGTTGTGACGATTTAGTTTTCGGGTCAAGTCGCTTTGTGCGCGCGCTGCTGGCCGGCATGTTGGCGGTATCGGGCATGCTGGGCCTTACCGGTTGCGGGACGGAGCCGGGCTCACCCTCGGTACAACTGGGTAACACCGTCGTTACCGGAGTTAGCGAGGCTAACGGTATCGCCGCGTTCCTTGGGCTGCCGTTTGCCGCCCCGCCGGTTGGCGAGCTGAGATGGGGAAGGCCTCAGCGCTGGCAACCCGACGGCATGCCCATCGACGGTACCCAGTTTGCGCCCGCCTGTATGCAAACGGATAGCGGTGTCGAGTGGTACCGCGGCATGATGGCGCGGGTCGGCATTGACCCCAGTCTTATGATTGCTCCGGTGTATTCCGAAGATTGCCTGTACCTCAACGTGTGGACCGATCTGGAGGCCGAGGCGCCCCTTCCGGTAATGATTTACATCCACGGTGGTGGCAACACGGGGGGCTGGAGTTACGAGCCCAACTATCATGGTGAGCAGCTTGCACGACGGGGTATGGTCGTTGTCTCCGTCGCTTATCGTTTAGGGATATTTGGCTGGCTCAGCCATCCTGATATGGAGATTAAAAATCCGGCACTGCATGACCTCGCTGCGAGTCTCGCGTGGGTGCATGAGCACATTGCTGCTTTTGGTGGTGACCCCACGCGAATCACGATTGCCGGGGAGTCGGCGGGTGCCGATAACGCCATACATCTGGCCATTTCACCCCTGAGTCAGGGCCTTGCTACGCGCCTGATTCATCAGAGTGGCGGGTGGTCCTTTGACGAAGACCCCGATACTGCCGAGGCCGAGCGTCGAGGGTTGGCGCTGCAGCAGTTACTCGTCGGCGAAGAGGGGTCCTTTACGGCGTTAAAGGCAATTGCTGCCGAGGAGATTTTGGCCGCGGTGCCCGAGGTCTACCGCGGTTTTTATTTTGACCCGGTGGTTGATCCCGAGAGCCTCCCCGACACCTTGCCGCAACTGTCGGCGTCGGGTCGACTGCCGGCACTCGAGATGATCATTGGCACCAACCTCAACGAAGCGCTGATGTACGTGCCCGAGGATGCCACCCCGGACAGTTACTTTGGCGGACGAATCAGCCAACGCACGATCGAGGCGATATTTACCGAGCTACCATCCGATCTGCCGCTGGTGGATCAGATTGATCGCGTGGGTACGGGGATTGAGTATTTGTGCCCGTCTTTGGGGTTGGCCTCAACAGTCGACGACGTGGGTGGCCGGGCCTGGGTGTATCGATTTGACCGGGTGCGTCCGGGGTTTGAAGCCATTGGCGCCTATCACGGTGCAGAGCTCCCCTACATGTTTGACCAACACGACGCCTGGCTACCTCAGGAAGATACTGACCAGAACATTACCCGCGACATGGTGGCCCACTGGAGTGCTTTTGTGCGCGGAGGTGATCCGTCCACGGTTGGGGCGCCTGAGTGGCCCCAGTGGCGTACTGGTGTCGGGCAGATGCTTCGCTACGGTGACCAGACTCTGACGGGCGCCCATCCCGACGCCGCATTTTGTGACTGGTTACGTAACCACTACCTGTCGAGCGGGGACAGCTGATAGCGAAACGTTTGTCGTTGGCATCGTCTCTCGCGAAGTGGCGTAGCTGAGGTTCCCGGCGCTAGTTTTTGTTGGTTGCCAGCTCTTCCACCATTGCCCGCCAGAAGCGCAGCGATTCCCCGATTGATTCGCGCGGCACTCGCTCGTTTAATCCGTGCGCAAAACTGTCCTTTGGATTAATAAAAATCCCCGAGAGACTGTAGCTGGGTATGCCCGCCGCGCGAAAATAAGCGCCATCGGTGGTCCCGGAACCCATCTCTGGCACGATCGGCAGGTTTGGGTGGAGGGGTTCGAGGGCGGCCCCAATCGCCTGCATAATTTCAGTATTGAAGTCTGAAGCGGGGCTTGAAACCGGTACGCCCACGACATCCCATTCCAATTCAGAGTTCTCAGCGACGCGCTGCAGTTCACGCATAATTTCATTCGGTGTATGGCCAGGAAAGATGCGGCAGTTCACCGTGGCCGTGACTGCACGGGGAAGGGCATTTTCGGCATGGCCCCCAGCAAGCATGGTCGGGATGCAGGTGGTACCCAAGGTGCCGACGTACTCGGGTTGTGCCCTGAGTGTGGCAATTGCATCTTCATCGCTGGGATCGCTGACCAGCTTCGCCATCGCGGCACCCACCTCATTGTTCAGCAGGGGAGCCGTGCGAGCGAAGTAGGTCATCGTGATTTCGCTGGTCTCTACTGGGAACTGGTACGCCTCGAGACGCTGAATCGCTCGCGCCAAATCATAAATGGCGTTGTCCGCCCGGGGCATCGAGCTGTGTCCGCCCTTATTTTTCGCGGTCATGGCGAAAGTGGCGTAGGTTTTTTCGGCGAACCCCACCTGAAACTGAATCGCCTCTCCGGCGTCATTAAGCACACCGCCACCGCCATCGACAACGAGCGCATATTCGGCATCTATCAGATCGCGATAATCTCGGGTCAGCTGCTGCACCGTCTCCTGCAAAGACTCCTCGTCGCCCGTAAAAGCGATCACAAGATCGCGATTAGGGACGAATCCCGATTCTTTCAGCCACACGAACAGCGTGGTTAGAATGGACACGTCCATCTTGTTGTCCAGAACGCCGCGGCCGTAAAAAAAGCGGTCGTCTTCCTGTAATTCAAAGGGATGACGCAACCAATCGTCGGCGTCTGCCGGGACCACATCCATGTGGGCAGAGAGAAGGATGGGTCTGCGCCCACTGCTTCCATCGCCCTTAAAACGCACGATCAACGACGCGGTGTCGTCATAGGGAACGATTGTCAGCGCATCGGCTGGAAAACCCGCCTCCAGAAAGACGTCCCGCAGCGTGTCTGCATAAGCGGGCACATTCCCCGCGCCGCGCACAGTTTCGCGACTGATGGCATCCCTGAGTAGCGCGGTCGCCCGTTCACTGTAGTGAGTGATGGGGTCGCTGGCAGAGGCGGTTGCGGTGGCGCTGACCCACAGCGCATTGGTAAGTAACAGACCGAGAAGGGGGGTGCGATAGCGCATGGCGGCTTCCTGTGTTTTGGCATCAGCGCGCTGTGCCGATTGACGATGTTCGTGTGGCTGGACGCTGCCTCGCTCGATTCTGTCGCGACAAAACCCGACAACAACGTAGCGCCTATCATCGTCCACGTCGCGCCGGAATTGCAATCACCGAGTCAGCGGTTTTTGACGATCAAACCACAAAGACATTTTGCTTCCGCGCTATGGTGAGTTCGGTTACATTTTCGCTCATTGATCGTGCTCGGCTTTTTGCGGGTAGCGCCAAAATCAGCCGCTAGAGCGTGCAAAAAAATCTGGAATCACGGATTAGGGAAGCCAGTGCTATGTCGGATGATGAGACCGCCGCGGTACCGCTGACCCCTGACTTTTATCAGTACCTTGCCGCGCCTATTGATCGTGTGGAGCAGGATGCCCAAGGACTTTGGATTTTCTGGCCCGACGCGCTGCGACTCCGGTGCCACCGTTTTTGGCTCCGGGAAAATACCATGGGTCACGGCGGCATCGACCCGGCCACTCGGGAAGGATTGATGGATCCCGCCGAGCTCTCCGATGCCATGCAAATGACTTCTTGCGATCTGACCGAAGCGGGTGATTTACAGATTTTGTGGGCGCCCGATGGCGTCCGGAGTCGCTACCACTCGGGCTGGCTACGTCATATCGCGGAGGGACAGCACAGGCCACAGAGCTGGGTACCAGAGCCTCTGCTATGGACTGCAGCCTCACTACCGCAACCACCCAGGCGAAATGCCAGAGCCGTGTTGAACGATAATCGGGCACTTAGCGACATGCTGAACGATTTGCTTGCCCGTGGCGTCTGTGTTGTCGAACAAGCCCCCTGCGAACCCGGATTTCTGAATCGTCTGGCGGCGCGTATTGGGCCCGTACGCGACAGTAACTTCGGGCCACTATGGGATGTTAAGGCCGACGTGAAGTTGGCGGGTGACGCCAAAACCAACACGACCGCAAATACGGGATTTAGATTGGGACCGCACACCGACCTACCCACTCGGGAAATACCCCCTGGCTTTCAGTTTTTGCATTGCCTGATTAACGAGGCGGATGGCGGTGAGTCGACGTTGACTGACGGTGCCGCACTGATCGAGGAACTCAAGACGACGCGACCGGATGATTACGAAATTCTGAGCACCCGGCGCTGGATATTTTTTAACCGCGGCCCAGGGATTGATCATCGATTCTCGGCGCCCATCATCGATCTCCTCGGTGGCGAGGGAGTACCCACAATTCGTGCTTTTTATCCGGTTCGCGCCTTTCCGGATATGGCGGATGAAGATGTGGGCCCGGCTTATGCGGCGCTTCGACGGTTTTATCAGCTGGCGGATGACCCGCGGTTCGAACTGACCTTCCGTTTGGGGCCGGGAGATATTATGTGTTTTGACAATCGCCGTATTTTGCATGGGCGCAAGGCGTTTTCAGGATCGGGGCAGCGACACCTACAAGGTATTTATATCGATCGTGACGAAGTTTTATCGACAGCACGTGCCGTGAATCGCGCCCGCGCGACGCTGACTGACGTCGCTTAGCCGGCAACAGTGAGCGGGTGGGTGTCGCGTCATGGGAGTGGGTGGCTTGGATGATCTCGTGTTTCAGGTCACCATCCGAGGAGTGATTCGCTGCGCCAGCGCTTAGCATAAAGATTGACTGAGAGAGGAAAACCATGCCATTGGCCATGCGAGAAAAAGTTTTTATCACCGCCGCCCTCACGGGCTCTGGCAGCACCCAGGACCGTAGCGACAAGGTGCCGCGCAGCCCCGAGCAAATTGCGGCGGCAGCAATTGACGCGGCTAAGGCGGGTGCGGCGGTGGTGCACTGTCACGTGCGCGACCCCGAGACGGGCGCACCCGATCGCGCCGTCCATCTCTACCGCGAAGTGGTGGAGCGTATCAGGGCGTCCGATACCGATGTCGTCATCAACCTCACCGCGGGAATGGGAGGTGACATTGTTTTTGGTCCCACCAGCGCACCGCTGCCGCTCAGCGAGCAGGGGACCGACATGGTGTCGGCAGCAGAGCGTGTCGCGCATCTGGAGGCCTGCTTGCCCGAGATCGCCACCCTCGATTGCGGCACCATGAACTTTGCCGAGGCCGATTATGTGATGACCAACACGCCCGGCATGCTGCGGGATATGGCAAGCCGTATGGCGGCACTGGATATTCGCATCGAGATTGAAGCCTTCGATACCGGGCACCTTTGGTTGGCAAAACAGTTGGTTAGTGAGGGGCTGATTCCTGCACCGGTGATGGTGCAGCTATGCATGGGCGTACCTTGGGGGGCGCCCGATGATCTCAATACATTTATGGCAATGGTGAACAACGTCCCATCCGATTGGCTTTATTCTGCCTTCTCGATTGGCCGGCATCAGATGGCCTATGTTGCCGCGGCGGTGCTGTCTGGCGCCAATGTGCGCGTGGGCCTTGAGGATAACCTTTGGCTGGAGCGCGGGCGGTTAGCGACCAATGCAGAGCTGGTGGCGCGGGCGGTTACCATTGTCGAAGCGATGGGTGTGGGGATCATGACGCCTGAAGAGGTGCGAGCTGAGCTCCAGCTGACCAAGCGGGCATTACCCTGATGCCAACAGCCGCGATCGTAGGAGGGGGTGTTATCGGTTCGGCCTGGGCATCGCGATTTTTACTGTACGGCTGGGATGTTCGTTTCTATGACCCGGCCCCCAATGCAGAGCAAGTCCTGCATGCAGTGCTGGGCAAAGCGCGGCGATGGGTTCCCCAGATTGTAGAGGCACTTCCGGGCGAGGGATCACTTACGGTGTGCTCCACATTATCTGATGCCGTTGCCACCTCAGACTGGATTCAAGAGTCCACGCCGGAGCGGCTCGAGATTAAGCATGCCGTGCTTAGCCAGATTCAAGCGGCTTGCAGTGATGCGGCGATTGTCGGTTCATCCACGTCAGGCTTCATGCCCTCGGAGCTGCAGGCTGGCAGTGAGCGGCCTGAGCAAATACTGGTTGCGCATCCCTACAATCCGGTTTACCTCTTGCCCATAGTCGAAGTCGTCCCATCGCCGCAGGTGGCTCAGGACACTGTCGATCGCGCCGAGCAGATACTCAGTGAGATTGGCATGAAGCCGATTACCCTTAAATCCGAAATTCCCGCTCACGTCGGAGATCGCCTGTTGGAGGCCGTGTGGCGCGAGGCTCTCTGGCTCATCAAGGATGGCGTGGCGACGACAGAGCAGATCGACGACATCATGACCCACGGCTTCGGGCTGCGTTGGGCCCAGAAAGGGCTCTTTGAAACCTACCGGACGGCAGGCGGCGAGGCCGGCATGAAGCATTTTCTCGAGCAGTTTGGGCCGTGCTTGCAGTGGCCCTGGACGAAGCTGACCGATGTACCGGATCTGGATGATGATTTGATTAATCTCATTGTGTCGCAGTCAGATGCGCAAGCGGCCGGCCGGTCAGTGAGTGAACTGGAGGATGAGCGGGATGCGAACCTGGTGGCGATTCTCAACGCGCTGCGACATGAGGACAGGGCGGCCGGCGCCTTTTTAAATCAGCTTGCGTCCGTTGAGGCGCGTCAGTAACAGGACTCTCAGGATGCGGCGTGGATGTCAGGTTTGCTTGCGCGCCGCAAGAGCATTGCCGGTTCTCAGAGAATCTGTGGTGACAAAATTCACTCAGGCAGGCGGACAGTGCGCCGCGTCGGTGACAGAGGTCGCCCGTGTCTGAGACATCGCTCTCTACAGTCCCGGGCCGTCTGCAGTCCTCGCAGGTTTGTGCTCACCGGGGGGCTAGCGGTCACTACCCCGAAAACACGCAGGCCGCCTTTGATGCGGCTGCAGCGCTGGGCGCGGGGTGGATCGAGACCGATGTGCAGCAGCTCGCCGACGGCGAGCTCGTTATTTTCCATGACGAAACGCTGGGCCGTACCGCCAGTGGCGAGGGCGACATCCGCGAGATGACTTGGCCCGAGGTCGCCGTGCTCGATGTGGGGAGCTGGAAAGGATCAGAATTCGCCGGTCAGCGGCCCATTCGCCCCAATGCGCTAATCGCATGGCAGGCAGCGGCGCCGGATCGCCCGACCATTATCTGGGAGATCAAATGCGAGGATGGCGACCCGAGCGCCGCCCAGCGGATCGCCGGGGCGTTGGCCGCAGAGATCGAGGCGCATCCTGAGCATCGCTGTGTTGTCTCCAGTTTTAACCGCGAGGCACTGATTGCGTTTCGTCCGTTGCTTCCGACGACTCCCATGGCGTTAATTGTTGAGGCGCTACCAACCGATGCCGTCAGTTTTTGCCGGGAACAGGGTCTTGAGGGTCTGCATCTGGATGGCCATCAGCTGGATGCCACCTCGGCGCAACGCATTTTGTCAGCGGGTCTGGCATTGCGCTGTTACACCATCAATTTAGAGACGGAGGCGATGCGTTTGTTGGAGATGGGGGTCGAGGTGATCATGACCGACTTCCCCGAGCGTTTTCTTACGGTCCTCGATCCGTAATCGCGTTGCCGGTAGGCCCGGCAGAAACACTTGATCGCATGCGGCAGGGGCGAGATGCGCAGCGCTCCAGCGCGATGAAGATCAATCGGCCAGGGTGCCCAAATCAAAGCCGCTGTTGCTGGATTGACTGCTCGACCAGTTGGTGCGCCAGACTTCTCGAGACACGTCGCCCACCGGGACCGGGTCCCGATGAAAGCCCTCCCGGCAAGCAATAAGCGGCGCGACGACCACGTTGTGGCGAGGCACCATGAAGAAGGGAAAACTGTAACGTTCTCGCCCAGAGGCATTAACCACTTTATGAGGCGTTGAAACGAACAGCCCCCCCGACCAGAGTTCAAGCAAATCACCAATGTTGACTACCAGCGTACCCGGTGGTGCCGTCACCTCCAGCCAGTCCTTAGAATCTCGCGGTCGCAGCCACAGCCCGCCCACCGGGTCCGGAAAGAGCAGTGTCAGCGCGTCAGTATCCTTGTGCGGATGAATGCCAAAGCGCTTGCTGTCGGCCGAGACCGGCGGGTAGTGCAGCAGCGTCATGTTGGTCAGCGGGTATTCAAACAGGGACAAAAAAGCTGCTTCGTCAACGTCCATGATTCGGGCAATGAGTCCGAGCAACCGCGCACCGGCTGCGTCGCAGGCGCGCCAAAACGACAGCACTGCTGCTTTGAGCGCCTCGCTCTCGGGCGGCCACCGGTTGGGCCCATAAAGATCGCATTGCGTGCGAACCTCATCGTCGGCATCGACCTCGAAATGCAACTTGTAGCCCTCGTACTGATCGGGTGTTACCTCCGCGACGTCACGCGCCGTGTTGGGCGAGAAAAAGCCAAGTGGGATATAGCCGCGATAATTATCTGGCGTGATCTGGTCAGCGAGCTTCTTCGCGAGCGGGCGCTGAAAATAGGCTGCGGTCTGTTTCCGCACTTCGTTGATCAGTGATCCAGATATCCCGTGCCCTTTCACCAGTACAAAGCCCACCTCGCAAAAGGCCTGAGTTAAGGCAGGAATGACAATCTCCTCTGCGTCATCCAGATCGATCAGCGGTATGGAGGCGGTAGGCGCTGTCATGTGCGGGCATTCCTTAGGCGGAGCAGCAGGGCATCGGTTGTGACTCATGAGGTAGGCGTGATCGTGCTCGATCCGAAGCAGGGGTGTAAAGACCCTGCGGCCGCCTCTATCGCAGGGCGATGGCGAATCGGCATAATGCTCTGCGACGACTCTTGAGGCATGGTGAATGGACATCCAGCGATACCCTTCAGTCAGTCGGCGCCGCTATCGATCGCAATGCCGCCCCGGGGCACGGATCACAGCCAGCGTGTTCGGCATTTGCAAGGGCGGGGTGCTATGGCGGTGGGTATGCGCAGTGATGCTGTCCCTCGCCAGCGCTTTCGTTCCTGTGGCCAGCGCCGAAGTGGCTAACACACCCAAGGCGGTATTTGTCATTCTCGACGGCATTCCAGCTGACGTGATTGAGCGCGTAGAGACGCCGCACCTCGATGCCATTGCCTCGGTAGGCGGTTACGCACGTGCTTCAGTGGGGGGTCCCGTGGGCCAGCCGGGAGAGACGCCAACGGTGTCGGCGCCCGGATACATGAATCTTGTGACCGGCACATGGGCGAATAAGCACAACGTCTACGAAAACTACAATTTGTCGCCCAATTACGCCTATTGGAACCTGTTCCGCGTGGTGAAGACGGTGGACCCCGCACAAAAAATCGGCATCTTCTCAACTTGGACAGACAATCGGACCGTATTGCTCGGCGAGCGCCAGCCGGAAGCGGGCGACTGGGTTTTTGATTACGTGGTTGATGGTCTGGAGATCGACGAAGTGCGGTTTCCGAAACAGCCTAAAGATGCCCACATTGCGCTCATTGATGACGCGGTCGCGAAAGGAGCAGCAGCAGTCCTTGAGCGAGAGGGGCCGGATCTCTCTTGGGTCTACCTGCAGTACACCGATGACATCGGCCATGAGCATGGCGACGGCGAGTTATTTGATCGGGCCGTCATGGATATGGATGCCCGCGTCGGCGCCATCTGGTCTGCGATTGCGGCCCGCCAAGCGGCGCACGCCGAAGACTGGCTTGTCATTGTGACTACGGATCATGGGCGTGATGCAGAGACAGGTCGTGATCATGAGGGCCACACCGCGCGGGAGCGCACAATCTGGATTGTCACCAACAGCACCCATCTGCAGCCGCGTTTTTGGGAGATGCCTGAGATCGTCGATATTTTTCCTTCCATTGCCCGGCATTTGGGCATCACTATTCCTGATAATGTGGCGCAACATCTCGACGGCCAAACCTTCATCCATTAGGGAGCGACTATGAATCGCGAACGCGTAGCGACCTATGCACAGGTAATGATTATTGCGCTGGCCGCCTCGGTCATCTATAGCGCCCCTTACTTAAGACAACTGTTCAAAACCTCGCTGCTAGAGGCTTTTTCACTGACCGAGGCCCAATTGGGCAATCTGAGCAGTACTTACGCGCTGGCCTGCCTGATTTGCTACATCCCCGGTGGTTGGTTGGCCGATCGGGTTGAGGCCCGCAAGCTGCTCGTGATTGCACTCTTCGCCAGCGCTGCCAGCTACGCCTGGTACGCGACGATCCCCAGCTACGAGGAGTTACTGGTCATCTATGCCTCCTGGGGCGTGATTGGCGTCGGCATTTTGTGGGCCGCCATGTTCAAGCAGGTCAGGCTTCTGGGCGGTGGCGATGAACAGGGGCGCCTTTTCGGGAGCCTGGAGGGTGCGCGCGGGTTGTTTGAGGCTATTTTGCTGACGGTAGGATCTTTTATTTTTGGACTGTTCGCTACCCGCGAGTTGGGAATGATCAATGTCATTGTCCTTTACACCGTGTGCTCCGCCGTCCTTGGCGTGGTGCTCATGTTCTGGAAACCGAAAATTGCGGCAGAATCACCCGTGGATCGAGAGACCATCCGCTGGTCAGATTTATTGATTATTGTTCGTCAGCCCAGCATCTGGCTGTTGTGCATTATTTTGTCAGCGCTTTATCACGTGTTCTGGGCAACTATCGAGTTTCCGAGCTTCGCCGAAACCGGGGGATTCGAGATGACTCTCGCCGCCGCTACCGCGCTGGGCGCGGCGAAGCTGTGGATGCGTTTCCCCGGGGGCATTCTCGCGGGAGTGGTGGGTGATCGCATCGGCAACCCCTTGACGATGATCTGGTTATTTACGCTATCGATAGTGGCTTGTCTGTACCTGGCGCTGATGCCCACCACACCCGATTGGGCATGGACCCTGTGGGTATTTATCTTTCCCTTTGCGTTACTGGCGTACGGACTGCGCGGTGTTTTTTGGGCTTTGCTGTATAACTGCCCCATCCCCACCCGTGTTTTGGGAACGGCGATTGGCGTGGTCTCCATTATTGGCTACAGCCCCGACGCCTACGTCCCGCAAGTGGCGGCGTGGCTCCATACGAACTACGACACCACCACGGCCTATCAAGGTTTCTTCGCTTATGTCGCTGCGGTATCGGCCGTGGGTATGATCGCTTCGTGGGCACTATATCGGCTCACGGTACGGCACGCGATGAGCGACGCGCCATGAACGAGTATGACTACATCATTGTCGGTGCTGGATCCGCCGGATGCGTATTGGCTAATCGGCTCAGCCACGATCCGGCCAACCGGGTGCTGTTGATCGAAGCAGGTGCTGACGATCGCAGTTTGTTCATTCGAATGCCGACAGCGCTCTCTATTCCGATGAATACGCCGCGATTCAACTGGGGCTACTGGGGACAACCCGAACCGTATCTTGATGGCCGCAGAATGGATTGCGCCCGTGGCAGGGTATTGGGCGGCTCTTCGGCGATAAACGGTATGGTCTATGTTCGGGGTCACCCTCAGGATTTCGAGGAGTGGGTGACCGACGGCGCTACCGGATGGAGTTACGCCGATTGTCTGCCCTATTTTAAGCGTGCAGAGCGCTGGATGGGTGGGGGAGATACCTACCGCGGTGGGTCGGGCCCGGTCGACACCTGCAACGGGAATAACATGCGCAACCCGCTGTATCGAGCGTTTATCGATGCCGGCCGAGAGGCCGGATATGGTGTGACCGA
>Ga0181562_10003035_pt1 | contig 12429 bp, 9 predicted proteins | sample 011ome_26_FD_139344 | JGI IMG/M metagenome (GOLD analysis project Ga0181562, IMG submission 139344) | Coastal salt marsh microbial communities from the Groves Creek Marsh, Skidaway Island, Georgia - 011511BT metaG (megahit assembly) | ecosystem: Environmental > Aquatic > Marine > Intertidal zone...
AACTGCTGCTTTTGCACAGGAACGAGCAGAAGGAGTTCGTGTAAGCCCTAATGCAGCAGTTAGTCAAAATATTGGAGCTACTGTTGTAGATGTTACCTACGGACGTCCAGGACTAAAAGGACGCAGCTTAGAAAGCCTAGCTCCTGCTGGCAAAGTATGGAGAACTGGCGCGAATGAATCAGCAGCAATCACCTTTTCTACCGACGTAATGCTGGGCGGTGAAATGGTAGAAGCAGGAACGTATTCCCTATATACCATACCTGGTGACAACTGGACCATTATTCTTAACAAAAAACTAAGTTGGGGAACTTCCTACGATGCAGCAGAAGACGTAATTCGTGTACCAGCGGCAGTTACCACGACTGAGGCAGCTCCAATGGAATGGTTCGCTATTTATTTTGATACACTTAGCGAAACCAAAGCCCATTTAAACCTACACTGGGGAACTACCTTAACAGCTATTCCAATTACCATCGAATAAACTGCACCCCCTCTGAGAATAGGAGTTAGACTACGCTCCTTTTTTGTATCTTTAAGCAGGCCAACAGGCCTGCTTTTTTTATGCCTATATCCATCATATATGTTTTATTTTAGTCCACTAAAGTCCAGCATGAACTCTCTCAAAAAATCGGTTCTTTTCGTTTATTCCGGGTCTTTTGGACTGTTTTTACTCTTGAGCAACACTATGTTATCCGCCCAATGGGCATCGAGCCAAGATGCCCGATACCCTTTTTCTAATGAAAGCTTGGATCGTATAGATGTCCTAATAGATCAAGATTCATTGGACATTATTCTACAGGATGGAAATGAACTAAGTGACTATGAATTCCCCGCTACTTTTATCTATACCTACCGAAATACCGAAAGTGAGGTTGTAAGCATAGATACTGTAGAACAAATAGGCTTTCGACTTCGAGGTAATACCTCCCGTAATTCCGCCAAAAAATCGTTCAAAGTTTCTTTTAATACCTTCCAATCTGGACGCCAATACCGGGGTTTGGATAAAATGAATCTGAATGGGGAGCATAATGACCCTACGATGATGCGTGCCTTACTAAGCTGGGATTTGTTGCGAAAAGTGGATCTACCCGCTCCATCAGCAAACCCGGTTCAATTGTACATTAACCAGGAATACAAAGGTCTTTATATAAACGTAGAGCATATAGACGATGAATTCGTGCAGCACCGCTTTGGCAGTGATGCGGGAAATCTGTACAAGAATTTATATCCTGCCGACCTGAATTATCGCGGTTCCAATCCCGATGCGTACAAGTTCAGCCCTAGTTGGACCGACCGGCGTACTTATGAATTAAAAACTAACACTGAGGAAGATGACTATAGTGATCTTGCTACCCTAATTAGTGTGTTAGAAAATACTCCAAACTCCAATTTACCCAAAGAATTGGAAGCTATTCTCAATGTAGATAACACCCTACGATGGATGGCGGTTGATATTGTGACCGGAAACTGGGACAATTACTGGTACAACAAAAACAATTTCTATCTCTACCGTAATCCTACGACCAATCGCTTTGAATTCATTCCCTATGACTACGATAATACCTTTGGCATCGACTTTATAGGCCCGGATTGGGGGCGGCGCTCATGGGAAAACTGGGGACATCCTACCGAGTCGCGACCACTCACCGATCGCATCATTGGTGTTCCAGAGTACCGCCAACGCCTAGACTTTTATCTGCGGGAATTGGTTGAAGGGCCCTTTCAGCCCGATAGTTTATTCCCCGAAATCGACCGCTTTGCTACGTTAATGCTGCAGCCCGCTCGGGATGATGTATACCGAAGCTATGACTGGGGTTTCTCCCCGGAAAGCTTTCTACTCTCACTGGATCAAGCGCTTGGTGGGCATGTTGCGTACGGGCTAAAACCTTACATCCAAACTCGGTTCGAACATACCAAAACTCAAAATTCAGAAACTCAAATCCTCCCCATTATCCGTAAAGAGTGGAGTCAGGTGCAGTCGTTTAGCAGGGACAGTCTAACGTTTGAGATAGCGGTGGAATGGATGGACGACGATCCAAAAGAAATAAATTTAGAAGTGAATCTGGGAAATTATTCGGTGTTTATTCCATTAAATAAAGCCTTACAGCGACCCGCTGAACTTACAGCCACTCAGGATCATGTCTCATTCGCATATCCTCAATGGGCCGAGCTATCCCTAACCATTCCATGGGTCGGGAATGAACTGCGTTATGCCCTGCACGCTCGCTCCAATGATGGGGGCGTTAAGCGCTTCCCACGTACTACGGAAAAATACCGAACCCTTGCCGTGCAACGACCCACCCAAAAGTTACTCATAAACGAACTTATGGCTGACAACGAGACCACCATACAGGACCCTTCTGGTTCTTTTGAAGACTGGGTGGAGCTGTATAATCCCGGTCCATCAGTGGTACAACTAAGCGGTTATTATCTAACGGATGACCTGAGTAATCCTGGGAAATGGGCGTTGCCCGATACCCAGCTACAAGTAGGCGAATACCTCCTCGTTTGGACTGATAATGACGATGAAGAAGGTAGCTTGCACACAAATTTTGCCCTGAGTAAAGATGGAGAAGAACTGGGATTATACTATAAAGACGTCTTAAGCTGGGCGCCAGTGGATTCTTTACGATTCCCTGCCTTGGGTAATGATCAAAGTTTCGGGCGATCTCTCGACCAAGAACGTTCTTTTGATTATTTACAATATCCAACCCCAGGCTCAGTTAATGCCCAGGCAGTGAATAGTGAATTGCAAGATGGCGAAGCATCTTCAAATGCCCCTTTGACACTGGAATTACTCCCAAATTATCCAAATCCCTTTAATCCAAGCACTCAAATCCAATTTCGGCTAACCAAAGCCAGTTGGGTAGAGCTTAGCGTCTACAATGCACAAGGTCAAAAGGTTCGTGAATGGCCCGGTAGGTACTTTGGGCCTGGACTTCACTCTGAAACATTCCATGGAGATGATTTAGCCAGTGGCCTATATTTTCTTAGAGCCGCCATCTATGGCCAAGGAGAACAGGGAACGGGTAGCACGGAACTTCAACATCGCTCCATGCTACTTGTCCGATGAGTACAGTATGCAAAACGTACCGCAACGACTTTAGTTGGTCTCTTTTGGTTCGGTTCTGCTTATTTAGATTCTGCTTATTTAGCTCAAAAAATTAAAAGCGAAAACGGGTACTCAACATAAGATTTCGCCCCGCATTAGCTAAGAATCCTGGCTCATCCATACTCCCGTTAAAGTCGACATCAACCGGACTCCCTGTAGAATAGTACTGTGCGTCGAGCAGATTATTAAAATCCATTCGAAGGTCGAACCGTGAACCCTTCCAGCGAATTTGCGCGTTTAACAAGGTGTAGGCTGGTACTACGAAGCTTGGGTTATTGGTAAGCTCCATATAAGATTCACTCACATATCGCCCTTCCAAACGAATCCCCCATTGGGATAATGCATCCAGCACCAATGCCTGATTAATAATCCAATTAGGACTAAGAATAGCTTCTCGATCTACATAGCTTTGCCCATCGGGTGTGCTAAAAGCATCTATTTTACTCTGCATCCAAGCCAGACTCCCTTCCCAACTTAGGCTGCTACTTCGCGACGGGGATCCTGCAGGCAATAAGGACGAAACCAACAGAGTATTCCATTCAAGCTCTACCCCATAGCGAGCACTTGAAGCTATGTTTTCACGTTTTTGGACACCAAAGGCGAGTACCTGACCAATAGGAGCGATTTCATCCACAAAATCCATATAAAATAGATTTCCCGATATGGCCATCTTGCTCCGGTTCCAACGAAGACCGGCTTCTATGTTGTTCACAAATTCTGGACCAAAACTAGTATTTGCAGCCGATTCAAAATTCTCCGCTACTAGGCTAAATCCACCAAATATATCTACTTTAGTTGGCTCACGCCCCATGCGACCTACAGACGCATAACTACTGAGAGAAGGAGAATGTATAAAAGTTATTCCAACCCGAGGGTTAATGAAGGTCCAATCATAGAGTAAATCTCCCTCCGAGGGTCTATCTATAAACTCATAATCAGGCTCTACCGTCAAACGCATACTTCGAATTTGCAAGTCGGCTTGAACTTGAAGTTATCCGCCTGCCACTGCGCACGACCAAACCAACTGAGCTCATCTTTATACGATTGTTCATTATAATAGGCCTGCTCAAAATTAGGAGTAACCGATTCCTCATTAATTCGATTAAACCGGTACACATGCACTCCCGTACTAAAACTCCACTGCTCCTGCTCATAAAAATAGGTACTCATAAACCCATAATGATCATTGTACAATGGATAATTAACCTGAGCCAGGCTCCCGTTTTCATCATAATAGGTATAAAAGAAATCTCCACCCGCACCCCCATAATACAACGAAGATTGGAGCGAACTGCTCTGGTCAATAGTCACAGAGTGTTGAAACTGCACTAATCGTTGCCCAAAATCATCTTTATCATTGGGGTCTAACAGGTTGATGCGCGGGTCGGCCTCTATTTGAGATTTAGTGGCAACCAAATAACCAAGACCATTCTTCGAGCGGGCGTCAAAGGCATTCCATTTGAACAAATGACGATTTCCAATATAGGCCCCAGAAAAGAAAAAGGAGTAGGCGTTGGTTGCGGTGTAATCCCGAAATCCATCTGATTGTAGAGAGCTATAACTTCCATAAAGCGACCAGCGATCATCAATAAGCCCAGAAGAAACACTCCCCGATAGCCGGTAGGTATTAAAGGACCCTAGACCTACATTCATTTCACCTCCTCGTTCTCTGTCTTGGAGTCGAACCGTTTCAAAGTTCACACTTCCGGCGTAGGAAGCTACCCCATTGGGTGCGATACCAACCCCACGCTGAATTTGTACCGATTCAAAATTGGCTCCCAAGTCGGTGAAATTAGAGAAAAATACCCCATGATCTATCATATCGTTAAGGGGAATTCCGTTTAAGGTCATGTTGATGCGTTCCTGGGCAATCCCTCTCAGACGCATACCCCCATAATTACCCATGCGGGTACCGGATTCACTAAACGAAATCACCGACGGGCTAAGGCCTTCTAATAAAAAAATAGGCTGTTGTCCTCGATAACTTTGCTCTAGTTGCACCGGTGATAAGGTAGTTTGACTGACTGGATCAGAACTTTTTGCCCGAACACCCTTAATGAGCAGAGCTTCCAGCTCATTTTCTGCTTGCAAACGAATGACCCAAAGTTGATCGACTGTCGCTTCTCTGGCCTTTTCCATTTCTTGAAGAGCTGTTTCCAATGGAAAGTGCAATGAGGTATAGCCTACATAGCTAACGTTTAGGTCCAGATCAGCGTAACCCTCAGCAAAAGCTTCTGACCAAATACCTCGAAATCGCCCATTGGCATCGGCACTGAATCCTTGAAGTATTTTCTCAGGTTCCCCTTTTGGACTTATCCAAATATTTGCCCCAATGAGTGCATCACCCTGGTTTAAATCGAGGATGATTCCGCTTAATTCAACCGCATTTTGTACCGGTCCAGCAGATTTTATTTGTGCCCAAGTAGAAATTGGGACTAAGAATGTGATGAGTAAAATAATAGATGTTTTAAGACTTCTACTGCATTTAGATGCCGTATCTATTATTCTTTTTGATAGAATAGAATACATGATTCCTCCATTAATTGTTGATTAAGGAGGAGGTTAACAAGTCAAAATGTGAACAGGTTTTCCTCCGCCGGTATGATCCGGTTCAGGTTCAAGGGTATGATCTCAGTCCAAATTCGTAAGCCCGTGTTATACCATTTAACATGGTGTAACTGAACTCACTCGGTTGGACACCCCTAACCACTTTTAAAAATACAGTCTTTTATTAACCACTAGCAAGTAGAATGTTTTTTAGATGAGTATTGTTGTATTTTTGTAATTTGCCAACAGACCATTTATGCTTTTTTATATGTCTAATAGTTATATGTCCATTAAACCGTATTCCTTCCTTCTTATAATTCTACTAAGTAGCCTGTCTTGGTTGCAGTGCAGTCCCAGCGACTCACCTAGCACTTCGGGCTCTAATGCTTTTAGTCCCGATATTAGCGCTAGCGATATATATTCTCACATTGAATTTTTAGCCTCTGATTCTTTGCAAGGACGTGAGTCAGGCACTAAATTTGAAGCGTTGGCCTCGAACTACATCATCCAGAAATTTGAGGAGTTTGGAGTACAACCTAAGGGAGATGATGGTACTTTTTTGCAGGCCTTCACTATTAACACCGCACGCTTAACAAATCCTCACGCCAGCGATGATGCCGAAGGAGAACGTAGAGTTGCCAACAACGTGGTGGGTTGGATTCCAGGCCGTTCAAACACGAATGAGTACGTGATTATTGGGGCTCATTATGATCATTTGGGCTATGGCTCTTTTGGATCGTTGTACCGAGGAGATACCCCTCGAATACATAATGGGGCGGACGATAATGCCTCGGGTACAGCGGGTTTATTAGAACTGGCTCATTATTTTTCTGAAAATCCACCGGTCGATAATATTCTCCTGTTGGCTTTTTCTGGAGAAGAAATGGGACTACTAGGTTCCGCCCATTATGTTGAGGAACCAGCCGTTGATTTATCTCAAGCCAAAGCGATGATTAATTTGGATATGATTGGGCGAATGAGCGATAAAAACCTACTTATATTCGGAGTTGGCACCACTCCAAAATGGTCAGAATTAGCTCTCGCTGTTAATGAAGATTCCCTGAGTTTAAACCTGGTTCAAGATGGTACGGGAGCCAGTGACCATACCAGTTTCTATTACAAAAACATTCCCGTACTCCACTATTTTACCGATACCCATTCAGATTATCATCGCCCTTCTGACGATCTTGCGTACATCGAAGTAGAAGGGCAAGAATTAGTCGTAGACCATGTTGCAAGAATGATCGATGCCCTTGGGTCGGTTTCCAAAAATGAGCTACCTTTTGTTGAAGCCCCAGGAGAACAGCGCCAAAGCATGACTTTAAATGGTCCTACTTTAGGTGTTTTACCTGATTATGGGTTTGAAGGAGTGGGAATGCGGATTACAGGGACTAATCCTGGGCAACCAGCCCAAAATGCTGGGCTGCAAGGCGGAGATATTATCGTTGCCTTAGGCGATACTCCTCTCGAAGATATTTATGGCTATATGGGTGCCCTAAATACCCTTGAAGTAGGCCAAAAAACCACCATCACCATTATTCGGGATGGAGTGGAACAAACCCTAGAACTTCAACTCTAATTCTTTTTGTTTACGCATTATGCCTACCTATACCTATAAACGGGAAGATGGAACCACCTTCGACCTTCAACAAAAAATTAGTGCCGACGCCTTAACCACCTGCCCTACCACTGGACAAACTGTTAAACGGGTAATAACAGGCGGTGGTGGAGTTGTGTACAAGGGCGATGGATGGTATGTAACCGATTATAAGAACAAAGGCACCAATCCGGCTGGTTCTTCCCCCTCAGCCACGGATAAAAACTCAAGTAAAGAAACTTCCGAATCAGTGGGACAAACGAGCAGTGGTGGAGCAACTTCTGGTGAATCATCGGCTTCTGATACTAACGCTCAATCTAGCTCAAAGTAATGAATGCGTTGGCGTTTACATTAACCCAAGGGAATAGGTCTTAGTAATTATGTCAAAACATTCTACATCCTATTTGGCCGCTCGAGATGAGTTTGTTAAGCTTTGGGGGGACATGGCGTCTTCCTGGGGAATCAATAAAACTATGTCACAGATTCACGCATTATTGTACGCCGAAAGTCAAGCTCTGCATACCGATGAAATCATGTCTATTTTGGGTATTAGCCGGGGAAATGCCAACATGAATTTACGAAGATTATTGGATTGGGAACTCATTCATAAAGTGCAATTCGAGGGTGATCGTAAGGATTATTTTTCAGCAGAAACCGACGTTTGGAAGATTGTTAATACTATCATTCGTGAGCGCCAACAGCGAGAAATTGCGCCGATACGAGCTCGACTCGAAGAATGCGTTTCCTTGTTGGAAGTAGATACAACGGAGAGCGATGGATTAGATCCTGCAAGCCAAGAATTTAAGGAGCGGATTCAAAATTATAATGACTTTTTAGTCATGTTTGAACGGTTTACCGATGCCTTACTTCCGTTTATCACTAAAAAGAACTTGACCCTACTAAAACAATTGGTTCGCTTTGTAGAGGCAAAAGAACGCCTTAGCGAACTGCTTTCCCCCACCTCTGAGGAAAAAAAGTAAGGCTTTCCTTTTTGTAGTCTCTTATGATAAACAGGCACGAACCAATGAGGTTTAGCTGAGACCGAGGAATGGATATACTTCTAGTGAATAGATACTCAGGATTGAACTAAGTAAGGGGTTGGATACGGTTTAATGAATACCGCCAAAAAAATGACTGCAACGGAACTTGGCCGTCAGGCAGAACAGATAGTATGTCGCTATTTTGAGGACTTGGGTGCGGTCATATTAGAACAGAATCTACGGGTCAAAAAGTATGAAATAGACCTTATTATTGACTTGAAGGGTCTTTTAGTCGTGGTTGAAGTTAAAATGAGACGCAGCAATCAATTTGGCAGACCAAGAGAGCACTTACATTCGGATCAGTTTTATAGGATAGCTTCGGCTTATGAATGGTGGGCAAGAGGAAAAAAGTTTTGGGACAGAGAGGTGAGGTTCGATTTAATTGAGTATTATCCTCAAGACAATAGATTAGTACACCTAGAAGATGCTTTTCGCCCTTAGTTGCTCTTAGTCGCCATTAGTTGAAAAATCTTATGACCGAAAATTTAACCTTTATCGATTACCTTAGAAGTATTCTAGGTATTCTACTCTTTATTGGCCTTTTTTCGCTGCTCATTCCCATCGTCAGTGTGCTTGTCGTGATTAGTTTAGGCAAATTGACTGACTGGATTTTGGAAAAAGTTGCACCGTTATTATCAAGAATCGTGCTTCGGGTGCTGGGTATTACTTTTCTCACTGAATATCACCAAACGAAATTAGAAGATGATTCGATTCTAACAGGTAATGTTCATACGTCTGCTATATACATAGTCAACCATGCAAGTACCTTAGATATATTAACTATTCTTGCACTGGGTATTAAACGAGTTCGCTTCGTGGCAAAATGGGAAATGCAATATTTCCCGTTCTTTTTTCTATTGGGAAGGTTAACTGGACAGATATTTATTAAACGTGGGAATCGTGAAAAAGCCATTCAAACCCTTCAAAATAACTATGCAAAGATACATCGATATCGCCGCTCCATTTTAATTGCACCAGAAGGAACAAGAAAACATGAAATGCCCATTGGCCTCTTTAAGAAAGGAGCCTTTCGGATGGCTCTGGACTTAAGCTATCCTATCGTACCTGTATACTTTGAAGGAACGACCAAATTAAGCAAAGGCGGTTCACTACTTACAAAGGGAGGTAATATTACCGCTCATGTATATCCTTCGATATCAACTGACCACTGGAACGAGACTACTCTAGAAAAAAATATTGAAGATATTCGTAATAAATATCTTCAATGGAGTACGGTTTTGTGACCTATTTATCTCTATAAAAATAGATTTTTTTATTAGTCGAATCTCTACGACTTTTTACTGTGTAATCTTTTTGACGACAAAATTGATACACAGCCGTTCTCATTGAGTTTACAGACTTATCATTGTTATAAGGTACTTCAACAGCCTGTCCTCCTGGTTTTAACTTTTCAATAGCTTCTAATAATGGTTTAAATTTAGAAGAACGCTTTTTTGAAGATTTTACAACTGATCGTTTTACGAATTTTATTTCCATCTAATTGGTAAGATTATAGTAATACATTATAAATAACTGATGTATAAATATATTTAAATTTTACTATTTATCAAAAATATTACCTATTGGCTTTATAATGATAGCACATACTATTTATAAATTAGTTTGTATAAATTGATAGTTTAAATATTCCATATTTTTAATTTTAATTCCTGTTTTATTTACCATTCTACATAAGTATGGGTGAATGCCATCCTCTTAAAGGAAACTATTGGCTTATTCTGACGGGAGCTATTTATGACGATTGATGGACTTAGAATATTTTTACAAGGCTTTTTCACCTACATCATTTATATTTATGGATTCATACTGTCGATAAATGACGGTGTATTATTTGTTACAATAAATTCCTGTATCTAAAAGAAAACTCTTATGCGAATTCATATCCTTCCTGCAGTCATGCTGTTTTCAATCGGTATTATGGCTTGCTCTACCACAAACAACATGCAGAACAATGACCTAAATTCTGCGAGTTCATTGGTTGAATCTGAGGTGACTACCTCTACATTAGTGGATAAAAGAGTGGGTAGAACTGATCTTAGTGAACTATTTTGGGCTCGCCAGGATAGTGCTAAAATGCAATTCACCCAGCCAGATGTTGACTTTATGGCGGGTATGATTGGTCATCATGCTCAAGCCCTTATCATGTCAAGTATGGCTAGTGTAAACAACGCTAGCCCTTCTGTTGTGACTTTGACAAAACGAATTATAAATGCCCAAAAAGATGAAATCGGCATCATGCAACGTTGGTTGCACGACCGGAAACAAATGGTGCCTCAAGTAACCATAGATGGGCTTCAACTCATTATTGAACCAGGTAGTGAGCCTTCATTGGTTTTTGATTCGGCTCAAGTAGCGCATGCCGTCAAACATTTTAATAAACACGGCAGCTATATGGATAATAATCACTATCAAATGATGCATGGAAGCGAAATGAGCCATGAAGGTATGGATCATGGCACTATGGAGCACGGCGAAAGCGAAATGAGCCATGAAGGTATGGATCATTCTGGCATGCATGATCATTCCAGCATGCCTGGTATGTTAACCCAAAAACAACTCGAGGAATTAGCTCTAGCAAAAGGAACAGAGTTCGACCGCTTGTTTTTAACCTATATGATACAACACCATACCGGGGCCATAATCATGGTGAAAGATTTGGTTGAAACCGATGGAGCTGCACAGGAAGTACAAATTGGCAAGCTTGCAGGCGAAATCAATGTTGATCAGAAAACCGAAATAGAACGCATGCGTCTCATGCTTATGGAAGTAGTTGGCTTGAGTAACTAAATAAGGGCTTAGTAACTTCATCATATCATAGGATTATATGATTAGTTTAATCTGAATAGTTACTTCATTTATGCTTGCTCAATAACCCATACAGCAGCTTTGGCAAACTCATCAACAATTATCCACTCTGACTTTTTAACTTTTATTTAAAACGAACGTTTAAAAACAACAATAACCAATCACAAATCACAAATAAATGACACTATTTATGAATAAAAACCGTGTTAGTTCAGCGCTGTGGGTTTCTTTTATAGCAGTAGCTACTCTTATGAGTTGTAGCTCTTCTCAAGAAACCGCCATGGTTTCTGTTAATGCACCAGAAGTAGCACCGCTTGCAGAAGCTGTGGTACCTACACCCGACCCTCGTGTTGGCCTTGATGCGGGTCTTTTTGATGCGGAAGAAGCCGTATGGAATTTGGAAGTGCTATCGCAAACTCCTCCTCCTGAAAAGTTCATCGGTAAAACCAATTCAGACTTAGCCTTTAAAGGGAACTATGCTTTCCAAGGAAATTACAATGGTGTAATCGTTTGGGACATCAGCGATCCAGCTAATCCTGTCCTTGTAAACGATTACGAATGCCCAGCCTCACAGAGTGATGTTTCTGTATATGGAAATCTTCTTTTTGTCTCTGGAGAGGGGTTAGAAGGCCGTATTGACTGTGGTACTGAAGGTGTTAGAGAAGCGGTGAGTGACGTGCGACTTCGTGGAATTCGTATTTTTGACATTACTGATATTCAAAACCCTGAGTATGTTGCTAACGTACAAACTTGTCGTGGTTCTCACACTCACTCGGTATTAAAAGATCCAAATGACAATGAAAATATCTATGTCTATGTTTCTGGATCTTATGTAGTTCGTCCAGACGAAGAATTAGCAGGTTGTTCTGACCTTCAACCGGAGGAAGATCCTAATTCTGCTTTATTCCGAATCGAAGTAATCAAAGTGCCATTAGACAGCCCTGAAGATGCTGCCATTGTTAGCTCTCCTCGTATATTCGAGGATCTTCAAGCTCCTCCAGCTCACGGTTTAGCTCCTGCTGATCTTGCTGCGATTGAAGCAGCCAAAGCTGCTGGTGCTTTCACTTACGTACGTGGTGGAACTGAGCGCGTTCTTCCAGGTCGTTTTGTACAAGGCCTTTTAGCAAATGTAGTTGAAGAGCGTGGGGGTGAAGGGGCACCTACTGCAGAAGATTCAACCACACTTCGCGCAAATATTCAGTCCATCATCGAAGAGATGTTTGGTGGTGGCGAGGAAGATGTTACCGCTAGAAGAGGTCCTGATCAATGTCATGATATCACCTTATACCCCGCATTAGGTTTAGCTG
>Ga0181562_10003057_pt1 | contig 12370 bp, 5 predicted proteins | sample 011ome_26_FD_139344 | JGI IMG/M metagenome (GOLD analysis project Ga0181562, IMG submission 139344) | Coastal salt marsh microbial communities from the Groves Creek Marsh, Skidaway Island, Georgia - 011511BT metaG (megahit assembly) | ecosystem: Environmental > Aquatic > Marine > Intertidal zone...
CACGTGTGCGTCGGCGTTCGGTCGACTAGGGCTATCCGTGGACGAGGGCGTGCCCACGCGCGAGATGGTGCGAAACGCCTTCCGAAGACGGCTGATCAAAGCTCACCCCGATCGTAACGGCGGGAACTGCGCGCCGTATGAGGATTTGTGTGCGGCTCGGGATCGTGCGTATGCGATTATTGATAGGCAGGATATTTTAGCGTGCGCGGCGCGATACGATTGGAAGGCGTCGAGATCAGTGGTGGTTGATAGTCGCGACGCAGAGACGACGACGACTTTGGCGCCGACGACATCGGCGACGACGACGACGACGACATCTGGAGAGAACGTCGAGCAGTCGACACTGACACCGCACGTGCGCGCTTCGTTTAAGCATAAAACACGCGTGACGGCTCTAGCGACGCTAAGTTTGACAATTATCGCGACTGGCGAGCGCAGTGGCAAGGTGACGCTGTGGTCGGTGGTGAGCGGGCGAATAATAGACTCGTTCCACGCGCCGCCCACGGAGGAGGACGACGCGGTGTCAATCATAGAGTGTGGTACGCATGGACAACTTGCGGCGACGTACGTGAAAACCAAGCCGCATTTTGTGCGCATTCAGGATGGATTGATGTCGAAGCCAATCGCAACGACGGCGGATTGCCACGAGCGCCGCGTCACGTCTGCGACGTGGTTCGCGGCTAGCGGCGTACACCGTGACCCAATATCGGACGTTTTTGTCACTGGTGCTCTCGACGGGTCGGTTGCGATACAAAGTTTTACTCATGGATACGCACAACGCCTGGCATGGTCGAAAGCACACGCCATCATCGCGCTCGCCACCGTGGTCTCTTCAGCTCATTCAGGATTTCTGACTGTGAGCGACGCGCGAGGAAATTTTCAAATTTTTCGTGTAGATCTTGGTAGTAAAGATGGATTTGAGGCCACAGCGCTTTCGAACGTTGTCACGTGGAATGGATTCGGCGGTATCTCGCGCGTGGGTATGACACTGTTGAACGACGTCAACTCTCGTCGTATTAAGATTATAACGGTTTTCAACGACGTCGAGAGGCATCAATCTCGCGTGCTAGAGTGGTCAGTATCGGCGAAGGACGGCGAGGTTTGTGCGGATATACTCGGATTCGATGCCGCCATCCCGAGCGAAAAGTCTACGTTTCATGGTCTAATTACAGACTTCAAGCGCATGACTATGAAAACCGAAGATTCAAGTGACGATGACGATGACGAAGAAGATGAGGAATGTAAATACGAAGACGCATACGTCATAGCCGTGAAAGATGGCATCTTCACCATTGACGCTGCGTCAAAATCGACCCTGTATGCCCTAGACGTCGACGTAAAGGGCTCTTTTATTCACCACGATACGTCAGCGCCCGATGTCTTTACCATCGTGTCCCTCGTGGGCGACGATTTTGTGATGCGCTCATACGCGTGCGAAGATGGCGCCCTGTGCAGCCGTGCCTCCGTCACTGCCCGAGACGTATTCGGCGACGACAACGCTGATACAACGACAGCAACGACATCGGATATACGTCTACTCACCACACCTCGTCATGTATGTTCGTTTGCGCCTGTATCACCATTCATCGTCGTCGCCGCTCGTTCCACCGTCCTCGTTGTCGATGGCCTGTAGACGTGCGTGAGTTTATTCTTATTGTATCAGCGATGCTCTTTGCGATCTATTTGTTACAAGCAAAATCAAAGCCTATGCCGCTAGAGCGCATTTTTAGCAGAATCGATGTCGCAATACATCGCTCCAGAGTCCACCCCGGGCAAACGCGTAATCTCGGTGTACAGCTTGCTCAAATTTGCATCCATGCTCTTCAAACTTGCGCCTTCGCGAAGCTCGCTATCGTCGAAATGAATTGCAAAATTCATCTTGAAGCAATCATGTGCAACTTTGACGCCAGTGTAAGAGTCGATATTGGCCCCTGCATTGGATATCGCGGCGCTCACCGTGGCGAGCAAGCCGGCGCGATCCTTGGCGACGAGCTCAAACACGCTCGCGCAATAGGATACAGTGCGCACACCCGGTCCGAGAGTATCTGGAATCGGGGCGCCTGCCAACGTCAAAGCTTCAATTTGAAGAGATTCGCGCAACTCCTTAATATCGCCACCTCCAAGGCGAGCGAGTTGCTTTTGAATCTTTGCCCGAGCCGATCGCGTCGACGCAGCCAGTCGCATCCAGCGAAGTCGGCGAATGGTGAGATGCGCTGGTGCAGCTTCGATATCAGTACAAATCTCCACCACTTCGGCATTTTTTAGCACGTGGTCTTGAGATACCTCGACACCGTTCACTTTAGCGTATTTCATATTCAAGCCCACGTCCGTATAAAACGCGTAATCCACAACGGTTGCGCCATAAGGTAAATTCGTGACTTCGCCTTTAGGCGTGAATACAAACACACGACGACCTAAAAGATCGCTTGTAATTGTATCGACGAATTCCCGCGCGCTAAGAACGTCGATGAATTCTTTTTGCCAAGTTTGAATGTTGTTCAACCACGCAACTTGGCGCAACGAAGCTTTATCGCTGCCATCCTCCATGCCTTGATCCGCCTCTTCCGCCATTCTATCGATGGCTTCTTCTCGCGCGATGGCTTCTTTGTCGATGGGCAAGCCTTTTTGTTCAAAGCTACGAATGAGAACAGCGCGTCGTTCGGCGCGCATTTGTCGCGTCGTTCGGCGCGCTGCGGTGCGCCAGCTTTGTCGAATATCCACGTCAGCCGCGATGCCATTCTCCGCTAAAACGTGCATGGCTTCGGTTCTAATCATAATCTCCATTGGGAACACCCCCGCGCTGCTCGGCAGCTCGTTGGGTTCCTCGCTGGCGGTAATGGGCAAAACTACGGTGTGCAGAGCCTTGTACCCGTTCAACTTTGGCGTTGCGATGTAATCTTTCATGTTACCTGGCACGGGTGGCCACATCGCATGCACTATCCCTAAGACGTGATAGCACACGCGAGAGGCTTGCAGGCGTCTCGCTTCGGCGGACAAACCCGCCATGGCACCGGTGTCGTGCAGAATAATTCGCAACTGCGCAACTTCGAAGATTTCGTCCGGATTTTTTGCTGAGCCATTCTTTGTGAAGGCGCCGTTTTTAGCGCGCGCCGCGGCGCACTTGCGATGTAAACCATAAAACTCCTTCGCCTTTGCCTGGATCGTCACCCCAACTGTGTTACCGCGCAAGAATTCGTCCCCTTGCAAAGCTTGCTGCAAAGATAGCGCAGCCTTTTGAATCACGGGCTCTTGAACTTTACTAAGCTCATCGCACCTTCGCGCCATGTCGGCGTACTTTTGTGGTTCGGCGTAGCGAAACGCCAAATCTTCGAGCTCATTCTTCACCTTGTACATTCCGAGCAATTTCGCCAATGGCGCAAAAACTAGCAAAGTTTCTTTCGCAATCTTCACTCGCTTCTCAGGCTTCAGCCCTTCGAGCGTGCGCATGTTGTGCAACCGATCGGCAAGCTTGACGATGATGATTCGCACTTCCTCAGTCATGGCGAGAAACATTTGCGCCAAGTCTTCAGATTTGATATCTTCCGCCGTCGCCGCCGCTGCCGCGGTGCCTTGCTTACTCAACGAAGAGCTCACTTTACTAACTTTCGTTTCACCTTCAACGATTCGTCGCACCGCCTTTCCGAATCGTTTCTCGAGCGAATCAAACGTCACCGCTTTCGTGTCCTCCACCGTGTCGTGCAGCAAACCGGCGATGAGAGACTCGTGATCAAGCTCCATCTCAGCCAATATGGCTGCCACGGCCACTGGGTGCGTAATAAATGGTTCGCCCGATTTCCGTTTCTGTCCATCGTGCGCGTTAAACGCCATCTCCAACGCGTCTCGCAGCTCTTCGCGCTCAAAGTCGTCTAAATACGTAACCCTCCCCGCGAGCTCGGATTTCCACAAGTAATCGGCGGTAATGTGCGACCAGCCGTCTTCGGCGTCGACGATATCCGCATCATTCACCACCGCTTTGGTGTGATTCTCACCACGTCTACGTCCACTGTGCGGTTGTACGCGTCGTCTCGCCAAAGTCCCGACGCGTCCGAGTCGCGTCGGCGTCGACGCCAATCCGCGCGTCGTCGTCCCGCGTCCGCGCCCGTACGCCGCCGCCGCCGTCCTCATCGTCGTCGTCGTGGCTTCCCCGACGCATCTCGGTGACGCATACGCCGCGGTCACCATCGTCGGCATCTCACGCGTTCGGTGCGTCTCCACTCCACGCCCGCACCACGCCCGTGTGTTCGGTGTCTTTCCAACAGTCCACACAACCACCTCCGTGTCGTCGTCGTCGTCACGCGTCGTCTACACGCGCCGCTCGCCCTCGCGCGTCGCACGCACGTCGTACGCACACACCTCTCGCACGCACGCACGCACGCACGCACGCACGCACGCACGCCGGGCACTGCGTCGTCGCGCACACCCTCGCGCCATCGCCATCGCCATCGTCGCCATCACGGCGGGACCGCGTCAGCCCCGACGCGCCACGCGACGCCACGCGACGCCACGCGACGCCATGCGACGATGTACCCACGCCCTACGTAGACTGGTCTCGTGTGCTCCTATGTATGTAAATGCCACATGTCCGAGGATACCCATACCCACACCCACCCCCTCCCGCCTCCTATCGCACGCCATCGATGCCCATGATGTGCGCGTCGGGCGTCGGGCGTCGGGCGTCGGGCGTCGGGCGTCGTCGTCGTCGTCGTAAAATATAGTCGTCGTCGTCGTCGTCGTAAAATATAGTCGTCGTCGTCGTACAATATAGTCGTCGTCGGGCGTCGGGCGTCGGGCGTCGGGCGTCGACGTCACGCGGCACCGCACCCCACGCGCACACCGCAGAGAGAGGCGGGCACACGACGACGACGTTACACGACGACGACGCGGAGTTGAAACACGACGCGTTGATATCTGTATCAACGCGCCGCGTCTCGACGAATTGCGGAGACACGCGGCGCACCGACGACCGACGACCGCGACGATGACGACGACGATGACGACGATGACGACGATGACGACGAGGACCGTGATGGCGATAAAGCACGGGCACGGACGACGGGTGACGGCGAGTGGTGGTGCGCGTGGCGTGCGCGCGTGGCGTGCGCGTGGGATGGTGCGCGCACCGCGCACGCGTACGGGTGCGGTGAGCGAGCCGAGGACGAGCGAAACGACGTCGTCGAGCAGGGGTGGTGGAGGCGCGAGCAACATGAATGAGATGCGGAAACAAATGGCTGACGTGCGGAAACAAATGGAAGAGGACGAGGACCTGGGGATTTTAATGGCGGGCTTGCGAGGGACAAATATTGATGATAGTGATTTTGCCGCCGATGGTGTGACGATGAAGGTTGTGGATGTGGAGAAATTGGAGAACAACAAGTTTGGCGACGCGTTGCCGCTGTATTACGACCCAGAGTTGATTGCGCAATACTGGGAGCGGCGTCCGGCGGCGGTGGCGCAGCGCATGTTTCAGTTGAGCACAATTGGTGGTTCCTTTATCACTGGGTTGATTAGTGATTTTGTCACAAAGTCTGTGGATAAGAACGCGGTGAAGCGGGCGATTCAGTTGAGAGAAATCGTCACCTCGCTCGGCCCGGCGTACATCAAATTAGGACAAGCGTTGAGCATTAGACCGGACATTTTATCCCCAGCGGCGATGAATGAGCTCCAAAAGTTATGCGATAAAGTACCAAGCTTTGATAATGGCTTGGCATTCGCAACATTAGAGGCTGAATTGGGTTGCAAATGGCAGGAGGTGTACTCTGAACTCGGGCCCGAACCCGTGGCGGCGGCGTCCCTGGGTCAAGTGTACAAAGGCAAGTTGAAGGATACTGGCGAAGTTGTGGCGGTCAAGGTGCAGCGCCCGGCGGTGTTGGAAACGGTTTCCGTCGATTTGTTCGTGTTGCGTAAAATCGGTGTATTCTTGAAACGATTCCCAGCCATTACCACGGATGTCGTCGGCTTGCTCGATGAGTGGGCTGCGCGCTTCTTTGAAGAACTCGACTACAACAGAGAGGGTGAAAACCAGACAAAGTTTGCGGAGAGTATCAAGGTTGATTTACCTCAAGTCGTGGTTCCGAAGACGTACGCCAAGTACACTCGTCGTAAGGTGATCACCTCCGAGTGGCTCGAGGGCGAAAAGCTGTCGCAGTCAAACGAGGACGACGTCGGCGACTTGGTAAACATTGGAGTGATTTGCTACCTGAAGCAGCTCCTCGATACGGGTTTCTTCCACGCCGATCCGCACCCTGGTAACTTGATTCGCACTCCTGATGGAAGACTTGCGATTTTAGATTTCGGTTTGATGACGGATATTGACGACAACATCAAGTACGGTATGATTGAGGCGATTTCTCATTTGATCCACCGCGACTACGAAGCCATCGTGAAGGATTTTGTGACGCTTGATTTCATCCCTGAAGGTACTGATTTGAAGCCAATCTTACCGGTGCTCGGGCGCGTCTTCGATACCGCCCTCGAGGGTGGTGGGGCGAAAAACATCAACTTTCAAGAGCTCGCCGCGGATTTGGCGCAAATTACGTTTGACTACCCGTTCCGCATTCCACCGTATTTCGCGCTCATCATTCGAGCGATTGGTGTTTTGGAAGGTATCGCACTCGTGGGCAACCCCGACTTTGCTCTCGTTGACGAAGCTTATCCGTATATTGCCAAGCGTTTGTTGACGGATGATTCACCGCGTTTGCGCGAGGCGCTTCGGTACATGGTGTATGGTAAAAATAAAGTATTTGACGCCGACCGCATGATTGATCTTCTCGAGGCTTTGGAAACGTTCAGACAAGCGAGTCAAATGTCCATGGGCGATCCGAATATGCCTGCTGCGAGCCCGCGTTTAGCTTTGGCGAGCGCGTCGGCGCCGGCGACTGCCGCGTCGGAGAACGCCACGCGAGAGGCGTTGCAATTCGTCTTGTCTCCGGATGGCGCGTTTTTTCGCGAATTCTTGTTGGATGAAGTCGTCAAGGGCATCGACGCGTTGTCACGCGACAACGCGATTCGCGTTCTGACGCAATTTGGTCTTCAAGACGCGCGAGTGCCCTTGTTCTTCCCTGGTTTGCCGAGCATGATTAACTTGTCGCCCTCGATGACGAAGGATGACAAGGAGACGCTGGCGAGCACGACCAAGTTGCTCAACTTTTTGTTGCGCGGTAAACGATCGGACAACTTGGGTGATTTGAACGCGAATGACTTCACTAATTTCGCTTCGGGCACGTCTCGAGCGAACCAGCAGAAGGCATTCAACGAAATTTCTCCTTTCTTGCCCGCCGTGGCGACTCAAATCGTCCCCGAACTCGCCAGTCGCTTGAGTTCGCGCCTCGCCGCTCGCGCCATTCGCGACGTCTTCGGCGCCGTGCCTGCGTAGCGTGCGTAGCGACCACGAAAGCCAAACCTATTGATTTTATATTTAGTGTGATTGATCTACCTTACGAGTAGATACAGCGTGTACTTTTAATGAATAATAGAGAGCACTGCAGCAGAACGAAGCACATTACTGTGCGCTACCAATGTATCACGTCCACTTAGGGCTCAGCGCACGCAACACGTCGTGCGCGCGCTCGTCTCGATCCGCCTTTTAGCGACGCCGTCGTCTACGCACGAAAGATGAAGGGTAACAACCAATTACCTAACGCCCATTTCAAGAAGGACTGGCAAGGCAACGCCGGCCCGTGCCGTGTGCGCACGTGGTTGAACCAAGGTACGTCTGAACGCTCGAGCGATGGCGCATGCGATCTAGGTCTTCAACGATGACGGTGTTCGTGACGTATGCATCGCACGCGATGCGTGCACGCGCAACAACGCGCATGCATGTGATTACGGACAAATATGTTTATTCCCGTGTGATGAATCCCATCCTCGCGCTCGTACTGACCGTCGTCGTTTTGTGTTTGTTTCTTCCCCAATCATCAGCTGGCCGCAAGAAGTCTCGTCGCAACGCGCGCGCCACCAAAGCGGCCAAGACGTTCCCGCGTCCGGTCGCTGGCGCCTTGCGCCCGGTTGTGCAATCGCAAACTCAGCGTTACAACTTCAAGAAGCGTCTCGGTCGTGGCTTCACGCTCGATGAGCTCAAGGTACGTCGCATCGCTCGTCCATTGTCGCGTTCCCAGGCACTGACCTATGCGCGTGTTTTTCTTTACAATCACAGGCGGCGGGTGTCTCCAAGAAGATGGCCCCGACCATTGGTATCTGCGTTGATCACAGACGCCGTAACCGTTGCGAGGAATCCTTGGCGGTAAGTACTCTTCATTCGACGTCGCGGCGCGCGCGGAACGGGTCATGGGCGATGTCGCCCTGGCACTCTAGGGTTTGTTTCGAGCGCGTACTGACCCACAACTGTTTTTCTGACTATTATAGTTGAACTCTCAACGCCTCAAGGACTACATGGCTAAGCTCGTGTTGTTCCCGCGCAAGAACTCCAAGCCGAAGCACGGTGACTCTCCGGCGGCTGACCTCGCGGCGGCGACGCAACACAAGGGTGCTACCGTCATGCCGATCGAAAAGGTTGCGAAGACTGTTGAGATGGTGGCTGTTACCGAAGAGATGAAGGCGTTCGGCGCCTACGGCAAGCTCCGCACCGAGCGCATGAACGTTCGCCAAGTTGGTCCGCGCATCAAGAAGGCGATCCAAGCCGAAAAGGATGCGGAGGAGAAGGCCAAGTTGGACAAGCTTTAGGAGAACTTGACAAGCTTAAAATACGCCTTCGTTGGAACGACGAAAGTGAACCTTCTTAGATTTGGGATGATGATTATGTGATTTCTCGACGACGATAGCCACGTTGAAATTGTAAAAAGCACACGGAGATGAGTGTTTAAACGTTGCGTCATTCAAATTCGCACGGTTGCTTTCACAACTACACATGAGCTGCGCGCGACGAGGCTTGACGCTCGCGCTAGAAAAAATCCAACTGTTTCCCTTGAGCAATTCTTTTCCGCACTTTTGCACACGCGCACTCGTCATGGCGTCTTACACGAGCGCTCAAACGACACACACGACTCGCGTTTCTCGCGTTTCCCGCTCCGTACGTTCAGCGAATGTGTGCATCGATCCCCACTCGTCGTCGTCTCGTGTATATCCAGCGGATCGTATCGCGCGCGACTTCAATCGTTATCTTTACCAGTCGCCCGTACTGACGATCGCACACTGTCGCGCACAACGCAGGTGAAAACGACGCGTCATTCCATCACTCCTCGTGCGGTGCATGAAGTCGCACAAGTCGCCGCTGGCGGTGGCATGACTGCGTTCTTCGCGTTAGCTGGCGTCGCTGCGGCTGCGACCGCCGGCGCCACCAAGCGCATTGAAGCTCGCATGGAAGAGGCTATGGATGTAGCCAAGAGCAAGGGGATTGATTTGAGTGATTTATATTATGATTTTGACTTACCTGGAGATGCCTATCCTTTTGGTGACGCTGAAGGCATGGATTGGGTGCCAAAGGATTGGAAGCCACCGAAGAAAGGCGACATGAAGTATTTGCCGTCGCGCATGCTCGGCATGGTGCAGGTGCGCATCAGCCTCTATGATTTATTACAAGAATGCGAACAGAAGAACATTGACGTGAGTGATGTGTGTGTTCCTTTCGAGGGCTACGAAGGGCCTTTCGACACCAACCAAAAGCGCATGATGGAGCTTCGCAAGCGTCTCGGCAAGTAATCTAAAATACCCGTACCCACCGTAGCGACTAAGACTAATCTACAATAATCAAACAACTGTGCATTAACACGCGTACGTTCAAGACGATGACCCGCCGATCACTTCTTATCGATGGTATCCCACACGCCACGTCGTTGCAAGGTGGGCGTTGGCGCGGCGTGCGTGTTGCTCCTTTCTGGCGCGATTAACACCGGATAGATGGAGCTCGTGAGCACGGCGGCGGTAGCGGCGGCTATGAGTACTCCGAAGACAGCTTTTCCACTCGTCGGTGTCGGTGACATCGTGTCGGCGTGATGCGTGGCGCGCTGTGGCGCGCGCGTATAGAGACTTCGTGCTTGGAAAAATAAGTTATTTTTTATGACGAGTGTTTCTACTGGTACCTTTGTTCTATGATTTCTTCGATGAGCTTGAGTTTCGCGACGTTCGATTTGATCGCTTCACCCTGCTCGGTGAGCGCTTTACGCACGTTACGATCTTCGGCGCTCGGCTCGGCGTATCCAGCTCCCCCGTTGACGCGGCGAGACCCGACGTATCCGATGTCGTCGTCTTCTCGCTCCGTCGCTACCGCCGCACGTTCGCTTAATTCTTCGATACGTTGTTGAATTAGAGGTACATCCGCGTTGTACGCCTCCATTTGTGCTTTAAGCACTTTTTCGGCTTTCGTGAGCGGGTGAGGAATCTTCTTTTCGCGTTCGGCCAAGTTGCGTAACTTGACGCGAATATCTTCATGCGTCGTTGCTGCACTTTCTATGCGCTCAATGAGCATATTGTGTCGCTCGATCGCGTCATTTGCACTTTTTAATAGTGCCGTGACTTCATCTTTTTGACGTTTGATTTCCGACTGCAGACGAAGAGCCGTGGTGCGTACCTCGTCGTGCACGTCGCGCGCGTAATCGACGTAGATTTCTTTTAAAGCGCTCGCGCACTTTGCTAACGCTTCATTCGAGCCTTGGTCACCAATCTTCATATCAGCGTCAATGCCTGCGTCTTTCATGATTTCCTCAATCGTCTTCAACTTGTCTCTTCTCACGCCTTCTGCTAACGCTCGCAACTCACTTCTGGAACTCGCCTCGAGCATTTGTGGCTGCATCGCCACGGCGGATTTTGATGGCGTCGTAATCTCGCTAGACGTTTCCGCGACGGCACTCACCGGTGGAGGAATGAGCATTCTATACGTTCCGTCTCGTCTAAGCGCGACAACGACGCCTTCAGCTAAAGGATCTCCGAGGGGGTGTAAGCCCAGAAGAGGAGCGTCGATGTCGCACAACGTCTCAACGTGTGGCAAAGGAAGCGACTCTGCCTCATTTTTATTTTCATCCACCATATCTTCTGCAGCCATTTCGAGTACGGGCAACCACGTGAGAATAATTGAGTGCACGACGCCGTTAATGCATGCAAACACGCGCTCGCGCAAAGCTGGATCCCAACGCACGCTTGCAAATTGTACCTTGGCTAGACTCTGAGTGCCAGGCGATGAACTCAACTGTATGGTGTCGACGGTCATCAAAGATGGGAGCCCTTCTGCCGATGCTGATGCGTTGGACATCGTAAACGTATACCCACGCATGTTTTGAAATGGTCCTTCGCACCAAGCGGGTTTTAATTCACTCGGGATAATGTGTATGTGCACGGCGCCGGCGTGTAGCGTCGCGACAACGTTACCACTCCCTCCACCACCCGAGAACGCGGAAACAGCCAACTCCAAGGCGTCTTCTTCGGCATCACTACCAGTCATACGAGGCGCTTGACGACGGGGCAATGGTCCTTGTAACGCTACTGGAGCACCGGTATCGCTCGCAGCCGCGTGCGCCGCGACGACTGGCAAGCGCTTGTCGCTCAAATCTGGAAACGTATCATCCATCCACATCGCCGTAGTTTCATTTTCGACCGCTAAATTCGTTAAAGTCACTCTCGGATACTTTGCTCCGCGCGCGACGACTGGGCACATCCCGTGAACGTCACCAGATTTCGTGAGAAAGTAAACCGTAAACGCACCCCAACCGTTGGCCGGCGCAAACGCAAAGTCTACAACGTCTGGCCGCACAGGCGATGATTCGGGAAAGCTTCCATCGATATCAAGCCTCCACGATTTTTCCACGATTACTTCGCCGCTGCTCGCTACGTCGTCGCAATTAATCAACCGAAACACGCCATCAGAAGTCAACATCGCGAGCGTGGCGTCGGCGTTTGGATGCCACGCGCACCGCACGACTCTCGTACTCGCCACCGCTTCGAATGCGTCTTCGCACACCCTCGCGGTAACGCACGTGCGATCGCTCCCAGCAGTGGAGCTATCACTCGCACTCAAGCACGCCACATAGCACGCCGCCCGCCGTCGTTCGCCCGCGCCTTCGCCTCCGCGGCCGTGTACGCACGCCAACCGCCCGCTCGGGCTCGTGCACACATGCTCCGCCACGAACGTCGGGGCGTATTGTGGCAAATACCGCGTCGCAGGCAAATACCCGCTCGCGATCGTCGACGCATCGACATCTCGAGCGTACGACACGACGTCGCGGCTCGGGGTCGATCGAATCTCCCCACGGGCGTTCACAACGTACACAACCCCACGCTCGTCTTCAGAGACGGCGTTCGTGCGCGACATGGCGCTTTCGATGTCATCTACGCGTTGATGAGCGCGTGATAATCTCGCGTCGTCGACGGCGACGTGATCGAAGAGCGACGGTGAGGATGAAGCGGGCGCGAACATGTCGTCGCG
>Ga0181562_10003058_pt1 | contig 12369 bp, 9 predicted proteins | sample 011ome_26_FD_139344 | JGI IMG/M metagenome (GOLD analysis project Ga0181562, IMG submission 139344) | Coastal salt marsh microbial communities from the Groves Creek Marsh, Skidaway Island, Georgia - 011511BT metaG (megahit assembly) | ecosystem: Environmental > Aquatic > Marine > Intertidal zone...
TAGGGCCTTGAACAGCCAAACCGGCGACGGCGTCGGATTCATTCTCGATGGTGACGTCAAAACCCAGGGTGTTCCACGCTAGCCAGTCATCAGCGCGCTGGTAGGAACAGATGCGGTAGTCCTGCTCTCCAAGCCGGAAAATTGTGCCGTCGTCCATGACCTGGCCGTTATCGTCGCACCAGATTGCGTAGCCCACCCGGTTGACGCCAATTTTGCTGACGTCGCGCGTGATCAGGCGGTCCAGATAACGCTCGGCGTCAGGTCCGGTCACGCGGTACTTGTTCATGGGTGACAGGTCAAAGACGCCGGTTGTGCTGCGGACAGCAAAGTACTCCAGTTCGACATCGAAGTAGGCGTTGGGGGTGGTGTACCCCATCCAGTTGCCCCAGTCGTTCAAGTCACACATGGCTTCCACCCGAGAGTGGAAGGGTGTGGTGAGTAGCATGGTGTCTCGGCTCACGTCGCTCATCACAGTGCCCCTCGCTTGAGAATTTCTTTGGCCGCATTACGACCGGGGAGACCCTGTAGCCCGCCCCCGGGGTGGGCGCCTGCGCCACAGAGATATAACCCCGCGACTGCAGTCGCATATTGGGTAGAGCCCGGGAAGGGTCGCATCATCAGCGCTTGGTCAATGGACAGTTCACCGTGGTGCCAGCTGCCTCCGGTCACGCCGTGTGTTGTTTCGAAGTCCGATGGCACCACCAGCTCGCTGGCAGTGACCAGTGAGCCGATGTTGGGCGCGTAGGCCTCCAACTCTGCAAGCAACTGTTGTAACAGTTGCGGTCTACCGGCTTCCCATCCGATGTCGGGCGCGAAAGGCACGTAGTGCACAATCGCTGTTAGCACGTGCTGTCCCGCGGGAGCCAGGGTAGGGTCCTCGATCGTGGGAATGCTGATATCAAATGTGTGTCGATCGCTGAGCTCCCTGTATTTCATAGGATTCAGCGCGGCCTCCATGCCATCCATGTCGGGCGTGATCACGATTCTCTCGGTCAGTTGCCCGTCTGAGAGCCCAGTAAAAGAGGGCAGCGCGCTGAGTGCGAGGTGGAGCTTGGCCGTGCCGCTCCGCGACCGATAGTGCTCGACTCGTTTTGCCATGCCCGCTTCCATTTGGTGATAGCCCAGCAGATCGCGGAAGGTGGTAGTGGGATCGGCACTCGAAATCACGATGCTGGCCGATATCTTCTCGCCCGAGGCCAGTGTGATCCCTGACACCCGATCATCCGTTTTATCGATGGCGGCAACTGCTGTGCCGAGCCTGATTGTGGCGCCTTGCTTTTCTGCCGCCTTGGCAAACGCTGCCCCAAGCGCGCCCATGCCACCAATGACCTGTGTGGTGCCGCTCTGCGCCAGGAACTCGCCCGTAGCCCGGTGCAGATAGCTCTACACTGTATTGGGTGAGCGTGGCCCCATATTGGTGCCGGTGACCGCATCCAGCGCGATGGTGCTTTTTAGCGGGCCATGAGCGAAGTGTTCATTCATGACGTCATAGATATTGATCATTACGATGCGCATCAAATCGCGCAGGCGCTCCCGTCCGAGCAACTTAAGACCCAGGCCCAGCTTCATCAGCGTCAGCCGATCAGTCCAATTTTGCTCGACCAGTTTAGGTGGCCGGCCCCGATACAGCGTTGTCATGAGCTTGGCGAAGCTACGAACCATCCCCCGGAAGTCCCGGTAGGCCGCTTGATCGACTGCATCCACGCCGGCGCCGCTGATCTGGTCTCCGTCCAAGATGAGATGATCACCGTCGGGCTGCAGCGAAATGGTGGCTTTGGTTTTGCCGGTTGAAAGACCGGCCCCTCTGAGATCAAGATCTTTAACGATGCTCTGATCTAGCTGAGACAGCCACTGAGCGCAATCCGAGACGTTAAAGCCTGGCGTGAATTCACGCGTGCTGGCGCAACCACCGGGCTCGCTGCGTCCGTCCACCACCAAGACCTTTTTTCCCGCTTTGGCGAGATAGCCAGCACAGGTTAAACCATTGTGTCCGGCGCCGATAATCACCGCGTCGTAATCAGTCATCAGCGTAACCTCCCGGAACGGTGTTGGGCTTTTTGAGATCCGCCAGAATTTCTCGCGCGGCGTTGGCGCCAGGCGCAGCCATCACGCCCCCTCCGGGGTGGGTTCCTGAACTACACATGTACATGCCCTGGATCGGCGATCGGTATTGGGCATAGCCGGGGAAGGGCCGGTTGAATAGCAGCTGGTCAAAAGTCAGCTCGCCCATGAAGATATTGCCTTCGGTCAGTCCGACTTCTGCCTCGATTTCTCTCGGTGTGCGGGTTTCGCAATGAAGAATCAGATCGCGGAAGTTCGGGCTGTAATTGGAAATCTGGTCAATGACCGATTTCTCGAAGCCGTCTTTGTCCTCGTCGGTCCACTCGCGACCCTCAACTTTGGGCGGCGCGTACTGCACGAAGACCGACATCATGTGCTTGCCGGGCGGTGCCATCGTGGGGTCCGTCAGCGATGGGATCATCATGTCGAGGTACGGGTCCTTCGACCAGGTGCCCGCCTTCCAGTCGTCGTAGGCGCGCTCCTGTCGCTCCAGTGAATCGCTGAAGTGCAGATCGCCCGCCATCAGTCTATTCCGTGGGTCGAGACCGTTGAACACTGGCAACCCATCAAGGGCAATATTGAGCTTTCCTGACGAGCCGCGAATCTTGAAGTTGCGGGCTTTCTTGAGCACATCTTTGGGCAAATCGGACGGGTTGGTGATGTCGAGGAAGGTCCGCTTGGGGTCCAGGTTCGAGACAACGATTGGCGCTTTGTACTCTGTACCGTCTTTGAGCGCGACGCCTGCTGCCCGACCGTTTTTGACGATGATCTCGTCGACATTGGCGTCGCAGATGATCTCGCCGCCATAGGACTGGAACGCTTTCGACAAGGCGTCGGCAATGGCGCCCATGCCGCCGCGAGCAAAGCCCCAGGCACCCACGTTGCCGTCGACGTCACCCATATAGTGGTGCAGGAGTACGTAGGCTGTGCCGGGAGAATAGACACCCAAGGCGGTGCCGATAATGCCGCTACCCGCCATATGGGCCTTGATCACATCCGTTTCGAAATACTCGTTCAGATAGTCGCCAACACTCGCCGTCCAGAACTTGATCGTGTCGAGCAATTTCTCCTCGCCCAGATCCATGAAGGCGCGAGCGAATTCAAGTAGGTCCCGAAGATCCTTTGGCTTCATAGAGGTAGGATCAGGCGGCGTGCGCATCAAATAGGGACGGATCAGCTTGGTCTGCAAACTGGTATCTGCCGCGTAGCGGTCGTAGGCGTTGGCATCACGCTGTGAGTGTCGCGCCATCTCTCGATAATGCCGGTCATGGTCACTGTAGTTGCCGAAGTAATCGCCGTTGCGCATGAAGGTGGCGCCACCACCGAACGACACGACCTGTAGACCGTGGCGGGGCAATTCGAGGTCCCGTGTGATTTCGGGACGCAGTAGGCTGGATACGTAAGAACAGTTGGAGTACCACCAGCCTTTATGGAGCTCCCGGCTCACGGTGGCCCCGCCGATGTAAGGATTACGCTCCAGCACGGCGACCTTGAGCCCCGCTTTGGCGAGGTAGGCCCCGTTGGTGAGGCCGTTATGGCCTGCACCAATGACGATCGCGTCGTATTGGTTCACTGCACTCTCCGGAGAGTCAATCTGGACTGAAATAGTGCCATGCCCGACTGACAGCGTCTACCCAGAATGAATGAATGTTCATTCGTCATTGAGAGTTCGAGATGAAATCCTTAGACTCGAGAGCAGCAGAGTGCTGAGAACCAACATGACTGATGCATCAGGCGCAGTGACAGACGTTTTGCCGGATACCGGTAGCAAGCGCCGCCAAATCCGCCCGAAAGCGGAGCGGCGGCAGCAGTTGATTGATGCGACTATCCGCTGCATCGCTCAGCATGGGCTGTCTGCCGTCACCATGCAGATGGTGACCCGAGAAGCAGGCCTCAGCGGAGGTATCGCCAATCTGCACTTTCAGAGTAAGGACAATTTACTCAGAGAAACGCTCAGATTTGTCGCAGAGGAGTATCACGGCGGCCAGATTGACATCATGGAGGGCAGCGATATTGCCGATTTAGGCGATCGGCTGGATGCCTTGTTAGATTTTCAGTTGGGCCGAGGCGTCACCCAACGGCAAAAAATGTCGGTGTGGTTCGCTTATTACGGCGAAGCAGGGGCGCGCCCGGTCTACCAGAAAATCGTGTCGACCACTGACCGACTGGCCGCACAAAAGCTCGAGGCGCTGTTTGCCACAATCATCGAGCAGGGCGGATATGAAGATGTCGACGCACGCGAGTTGGCGACGGGCTATTCTGCGCTGATTGACGGTTTGCATCTGGCGCTGCTAGTTACGCCCAGAGAGCTCAGCAAACGCCGTGCTCGATTGGTGGCGCGCGATTTTCTGCATCGCGCATTTCCACAGCACATTCTCCGATAAGCCGCAGGCTCTCGCGGGTCGGGCGATGTTTTTGGCGCCGATGTCGCTACGACGGGTTGCTGGACACCGCTTCAGAACAGCGTGGTTTCCGCCGCAGTCCGGTGACTGCTAAAGGCTGTAGCTCCGATCAGCGTTGGATTTTGGTCGGCGGTATGTAGTCGAAGATAAAGTTGATGCGACCCTCGTTACCACTATTCATGACGCTGTGTTGCTTTTGGTTATTGATCTCATAGACGTGGCCGATCGGCATCTGCTGGGGCCGCCCGTCGATCATGAAGCGCACGCGCGGGTTGGTATAAATCGGGATATGAATACGGTGCCCGAAGTGGAAGGAGGGGTGCTTGTCTGTGTGGGGCTTTATGATCCCGCCTGCCTCCAGGCGGGCCGCCATGGCCCTGATGATGGTCCCGCCCGGTGGGTAATGATCCTCGAGAATCTTGTGCATCAGCGGGACCGCTTCATCCGCCAGTAAATCCCAACCCTGATCCTTCGATACCTCGATATTGGGCCAGCCTTCGCCATCGGTGAAAACCATAACAACCGATTGGGTATGCTGATGCACCTCGTACTCGAGTTGTCTGAACTGATTACCCCACCATGCCTCCTCCGGTAAGCCCAAGATCTTTTCTTTGAGCGGCTCAATGTCGTAAGGGCCGAGATCTTTGATCGGTACGCCAATATCCATGCTGTCAGTCAGCCACTCTGGTGGGTTTGCTCGATAATGACCAAGACACTTCAGTGGTTCAACCCAGACTCGGATTTGATGATCTTGCCGTGCTGCATCACCAGAGGCACGTCGCGGAGAAGGTCGAGGTTGTCCAACGGATTGCCTTTTACCGCGATCAAATCGGCGATTCTGCCCGCTGCGATGGCGCCGACGTCGTGGCTGAGCCCCATATGGTCAGCGGCCACAGATGTGGCCGATTGAAGGGCGTCCATGGGCGTCATACCGCGTTCCACCATGATCGCGAACTGCCAACCACCCATATGGTGAGGCAGTACGGCCGCATCGGTGCCGTACAGCAGGGTGACACCCTTTTTATACGCTTTTTCAAAGACCTTCCGTTGCGCTTCGGTGGTATCGGCGTTGCGTTGTAAAAATACCTCGGGGTAGCCCTGCTCTCGCCCAACCGTATCGGTATACGTGCCGTTATAAACGTCCATCGACAGCGCCACACCGCGCTCGGCGGCCAGATCAATGGTGCTGTCACTCAGCAGTGAGGCATGCTCGAGTGAGTCAACACCGGCCAGAATGGCGTCTTGGCCAGACTGGTCACTGTGAACATGTGCAGTGACTTTTTTGCCATGCGCCTTAGCGACGGCGACCACCGCCTCAATGTCGGCTTGGGTCATCTCGGGCGCGCCGGGCTCCGTGCCAACCGAGAAGACAGCGCCGGAGGCAATCACCTTCAAAAAATCCGCGCCATTTTGAATCGCGGCCTCGGCCCGTTCGGCAAAAGCCTCTGGTGATGCGGCAATGCCCTGCTGTGACTCAACAGGTATTTGCTCGGTTGGTATCTCAGGAAAGGTCAGATCGCCGCCGCCGCCGGGAATAGTTAGGTAGGGCCCGGCAGTGTGAATGCGAGGCCCCATTGCTTGCCCTTGCGTGATCAGTTCCCGCGCACGATAGACCGCGTCGGGAAACCACGCGCCAACGTGGCGCACCGTGGTGAAGCCCGTCAGGAGCGTGGTCCGGGCGTTATCCAAAATGAGTTGTAGGGTTTGCTCTGACGTTCGGCGGGCATACACGCTGTAATCCACCGAATCCTCCGGGTTGCCGTCGAAATGCACGTGGGTATTAATGAGCCCCGGTAAGCACGTCATGTCCGATAAATCCACCACGTCGGCGGCGTTGTCGACCTGCGATGGCAGGCTGGCATCCTCCACGGCCACGATGCGTCCAGATCGGATAGAGACGCGATGGTTGGTTAGAGGCTGATCAGACAGGCCATCGATAAGGCGGCCGCAGAGAATTTCCGTGTCGACATTCCCTTGCTGCGCGGAATTCTCCCTTAAGTCACCACTATCCTGGCAGCCGCCGACCAAGAGCAGAAACGTGCCGCCGCAGGCGATGACGAGCTGTTTGATGATGGTGACTGTCACGCAGTGCAAGCCTTAACCGGGGTGATGACGAAACCTGAGATAGATCAACGTATAAATCAGCAAAGCGCCCGCCGAAGCCGCGGCACACAGCACAAAGACGCCGTCGAAGCCCCATCCCAGATCCAGCATGACAGAAGCCGCGAAGGGGCCAACGGTCTGCCCAAGTCCCTGCGCGCCCGGTATGAACGCAGCCGCGCTGCCCGATCGGTCTGCTACCGACACGCCGCCCATTTGGTAGACATCGATAAAAATCCAGAGAAAGTTGAACATCGCGACGCTCAAGACAAATACTGCGGCCGTGAAATTAATGGCAAGCAGACCGACTGCCATCACCATCAAGACAAAGGTGAAGAGCAGGGGGCGATCGTAATCAAAAATTTTGAGTACCCACATCGCCGCGAAGCAGCCCACGAACGACAGCAACACGCACCACGCAATCACCTGAGCAGCCCAATCGCCGTCGATTCCTGCAGCCTCCGCCGCGAGCTCAATGTTTGACCAATAAGCACCAATGTTGATGTAGGCAATCACAATGGCGCCGATACCAATCCAGGCCAGCAGTGTGGGCTTCTGCGCGTCGCTTGGTGCGTCAGCGGGCGAGGGCGGCGGACTGGTCTTCGGAATCACTCTGACAAATGGCAGGGTCACCACATAAGTCCCAATGAAGAACACGTAGATGCCGTTCATCGTTAGGTGGGGTATCAGCTGTAGCTCCAAAAATTGAGAGATCGCAAACGCCAATAACATCCAGTTAAACGCCTCACGCGGTCGCGAGTGTGCACCCAAACCCGCCACTGCGACCGCCGTATAGAAGCCCGAACCCAATCCCGCCAACAATCGAAGGATTAGAGTCGTTTCGTAGTCCACATATTGTGTGCAGAGAGCGTTAGCGATAATGGCCAGTGCGATACCGAGATAGGTCAGCTTTTGCCGATCCCAAGTGCGTATCAGCACGCTGGTAAGCACGGCTCCAATGAACAGCCCCAGCAGGTCGGCAGACGCGACACGATTCACCTCAACATCAGTAAATCCCAGTTGGTCTACCCATGCGCCATTAATGGCCGGTAACGCCACCAGCACGCTGTAGCCGACCAGCGTCATGAACAGGCTCAGTAGAAAGGGGCCTCTGGCGTCAAAGGGATTGACGGGTGCGGATGTCGATACGGCGGGGTCAGTCACGATGTGCTCCAAAGCCTCTCCGTCGATTACGGAAGCGCACTACTCTCGCACCCGTTAGGGGTAATAGCAACGGCCGGAGATGTTGACCGCGGGAGAATCTGGCACACTTGCAGAGCGCGGCGTGTGCGGTGCGATACTCCTGAGATCTTGCTGATGAACCAACAAAGTCCGAAATTGGTGTTCGAGCGTGTTGTGTCGCTGCTAAAGGGTGGAGAGCGACAAGAGGCAGAGGCTCTCTGCCGCGACATGCTGGAACGTGACCCGGGAGATATTAATTTTGTATCGCTGTTGGGCACCATCCTTGCCACGCGAGGCGCTCATGAAGAGGCGGTGGACTTACTGAGTCGTGCCGTAAAGGCGGCGCCGGGCCATGCCAAGGCGCGTGAGGATCTCGGCACTCTCTTGCTGAATCTCGACAGGGCAGACGACGCCTTACCCCACCTCGAACGCGCACAGGAATTACGCCCCCCCAGCGCGGCGCTCATGAGTAAGCTGAGCGCGGCCTATCAGCGACTTGGACGAGCCGGGGATGCCGATCGATTCCGGCAAGAAGCCGCATCGCTCTCCCCCACACAGGCCAAGCTGGATGAAGCGACGCGGCTATTTATCAAAGGACAGTTTCGTGAGTCGGAGAAACTGGCTCAGGAGTTGGTTCGAGAAAACCCTCATGATGTGAATGCGGCGCTTCTACTGGCGCGTTTGGCCATGATGGCCAATTGCTATGACGACGCCCGTGAAATTCTTGAGCGGATTGTTGAAAAACAGCCCCGCTTTATCGCTGCCTGGCATGACCTGGGTACCGTGCTGAAAGAGCTGCACCATTACGAAGAGGCCGTAGCAAAGCTGGAGCGAGCGCTGCAGTTGGATCCGAACAATGCCCTGACCTATTACTACCATGGCGCCGCGCTGGCGATGGCGGCGAGGCCGGCTGAAGCCGTGAGCTCCTATCAACAGGCAGTAAGCCTCGACCCGGAACTGCCTGGCGCGCACATCGGCCTGGGCCATGTGCTTAAAACAGTGGGAGATCAAGAGGGTGGTATCGCGGCGTATCGACGTGCCATTGAGCTGCGACCCAATTTCGGCGAGACCTATTACAGCCTCGCGAATCTCAAGACGTTTCGCTTCACCGAGCAAGACCTGACGGATATGAGCCAGCGGCTGGCAAACGAATCGTTGCCAGTAGAATGCCGGGTGCATTTTGCCTTCTCGCTGGGCAAGGCTTATGAGGATCAGAAGGACTTTGACAGCGCCTTCGAGCACTATGCTCTGGCCAATCGATTGCATAGAGACACGATTGCCTACGATCCCGTGCAGACCGGCGTGGCCCACCAGCGCATGCGCGAAGTTTTCAACGCGCCTTTTTTCCAAAGCCGTGGCCCTGAATCAGGTTGCCAGCAGCGCGACCCTATTTTTATTGTTGGTCTGCCCAGATCAGGCTCCACGTTGCTTGAACAAATTCTTGCGAGCCACTCTCAAGTTGATGGCACGAGTGAGCTGCCCGATATTTCTATGATTGCTCAGGGACTGACCCAGCCGCGTTCGGGTCAATCTTTTCCGCAATGCATGCCCGATCTGTCCGAGTCGGCAGTCAGGGACTTGGGAGAGCGGTATTTGGCACAGACGCGCAGGCACCGCGGCGGCGCCCCGTTTTTTACGGACAAGATGCCCAATAATTTCGCCTATGTTGGCTTTATCAAAACGATCTTGCCGAACGCCAAGATTATTGATGCGCGGCGTCATCCTATGGACAGCTGTTTTGGCTGTTTCAAACAACACTTTGCCAAGGGCCAAACCTTTACCTATGACCTCTTCGAGCTTGGCGAGTTTTACCTTGAGTACTGTGAGTTGATGGAGCACTGGGACAATGCATTGCCAGGGGCGGTTCTGCATGTGCAATACGAGGAAGTGGTGGCTGATCTCGAGACCCAGGTGCGCAGAATTCTCGAATTCTGCGAGCTGCCGTTCGAAGAGGCCTGCGTGAATTTCCACGAAACAGAGCGGGCTGTCAGAACGGCCAGCTCTGAGCAGGTACGCCAGCCGATTTACTCGGGGTCAGTGCAGACCTGGACTCGATACGGGTCGCACCTTGACTCGTTAAAAGAGATTCTCGAGCCCGTGTTCCCTGCATTACCTGCATCGACCCAATGACAGCGCCGGTACTGCCAAAGTTGATTGCCACGTCGGTGGTGCGTGGTTCCGAGAAGGGCCAAAGCCACGGCGGTGTGTATGTCATCGACTTTACCTCTCAGCGGGTTGAGCAAAAGATTGACTGGAATACTGGGGATATCGATTTCGCTGGTCGAGGTTGGGATCGAGGACTGCGCGGTATTGAGTTCACCGATGATGCGATATGGATTGCAGCCAGTGACGAGTTGTTCTGCTACTCACCTGATTTTGAGCTCATTGCCAGTTACCGTAATGAGTATCTCAGGCACTGCCATGAGATTTGTCGCCGGGACAATCTGCTGTTTCTGACCTCGACCGGTTTTGATTCAATTCTGGCCTTTGATCTGTCTCAGCGCTTATTTGTGTGGGGCCTGTATCTCTCTAAAAATGGCCAAGAGTGGGTGGGCCAGGCCTTTGATCCCAGAGCGCGGGGTGGGCCGGCCTTCGTGAACTCTTATCACCTTAATATGGTGCGAGTGGATCAGGATGGCGTCTCTTTCAGCGGCCTTAATACGCAGGCGTTACTGGCTTTGTCTTCTGATCTTACGGTGTCTGAGATCTGCAATCTGCCGAAGGGCTGTCACAACGCTATGCCTTTCCGAGACGGGATTGTCTTTAACGACACAGCAGGGGACGTAGTACGCTATGTGCCTCGTTCTTCCGGTGGCGTCGCTGTCCCGGTCCCTACCTTCCCGGCTGAGGAGTTGGAGTATCGTGGCGTAGACGATTCGCGTATCGCGAGGCAGGGATTTGGTCGGGGTCTGTGCGTGATCAATGATCGGCTGATTGCCGCGGGTTCCTCACCCTCTACTATTTCTATTATCGATCTTCAGGAAGGAAAACGTCTCACCGCGGTCAACCTGACCATGGATATTCGTAACGCTATCCACGGCCTCGAGTGCTGGCCTGAACGCTGGGCCTGAGCTGCTTGGGTCGCTCAAATTAGGCGGTGTAACGTGCAATAAAAAAGGGCGCCAATGGCGCCCTTTTTGTTGAGTGTGCTTTCTCAGCGTTTAGAAATAGCGTCGTAACGAGAAAGCAAAGTTGCGGGGTCGGATCACAATGGAGCTGTTTCGACCCCAGAATGGGTCAAAGTCTGTCGTGTCCTCGTAGGTGATGCCCCGCTCGTCAGACAGGTTGTTGGCCCGGAACTGGGCATTCCACTTTCCGCTCTCCCAGGTCAGCACGAGGTCGGTGATATCGTAGTCACCCTGCATCATTTGAGGCGAGGTATAGCCATCTGTCAGCTGGTTCAGAGACTCGCCGACGTAACTATGTTGCAAGCGGATGCCACCGGTACCACCGAACAGGTTGAGCCCTGAATATTCCGCGTAGAGGTAGTAACTGGTGTCGGCAAACAATGGCAGAGCCGCTGATGGATCCAGACCTGACGACACAGTGCCACCGATCACACGAGGGTCCTCGTATTCCTGAAGGGCTGAGACAGTCGCCTTGGAAATATCGGTTAAATTAAATCCGACCTCAAAGTTCTCGCCGAGCAACGCTTTCATCTCTACGTCGTAGCCCTTCACGGTGGCATCACCCACGTTACCCACCACGATCTGGAAGGGGACATTCTGATAGGCGCCGCCACTCAGGATACCCAATTGGTTACTGGGGTCAGTCACCTCGATCTGCATATCCTTCCACTTCATGGTGTAGTAAACCGCATTCAGCAGAATCCTGCCGTCGAGGAAGGTGGATTTGAAGCCAAACTCGGTATTCTCAAGTATGTCTGACTCGTAGGCGACAGGGAGTGTTGGGCCAAACTTGCCATTTCCACCGATATCTAAACCACGGCCGCGGTTAGTACCGCCAACCCTATAGCCCTCTGAGTAGATGCCATAGGCCATCATATTTTCACTCAGTTGCAGCTCAAGACCATATTTAGGAATGAAACCGTCGTCATTGGCTTCTCGATCGTCTAACGCTCTGTCAATCCGTGCGTCTGGTCGCTCCACGGTATAGCTCAGCTCGCGCTCCACCTCATACCAGCGGCCACCCAAGAGCGCGGTTATTCTGTCCTCTAAGATTTCGATGTCCACTTCACCAAAGACGGCTTTGTCTGTCCGATCGGTGCCCTGATAAGAGTTCCACCACACGTCAGTGGGCGCAATCCCCGGGTAGTAGTAACTCCACGCTTCAAAGGCCGGCGAGTTACGGTACCCATCTTCGTAAGTGTAGAAGTCCCAGAACTCTTCTGATTCCTGCCAGAAAGCGCCTAACGTCCAATCGACTCTGTCGGTACTGCCGCTCAGACGAAATTCCTGAGTCAAACTTTCGTTGTTTTGTTCATTGGTGAGATATCCCGTCGGATCCAGACCAAAGTCATAAGTTGCGTAGCCGTAATAAACGCCAAACGAGTAATGGAAATAGGCCGCATACGACTGCGTATCGTGGGAGTAGAACATATCGCGATCGTAGTACGAGGTCGCTGATATGAGCTGCGCAAAGCCCAAGTCGCCCTCGATGACCA
>Ga0181562_10003068_pt1 | contig 12354 bp, 10 predicted proteins | sample 011ome_26_FD_139344 | JGI IMG/M metagenome (GOLD analysis project Ga0181562, IMG submission 139344) | Coastal salt marsh microbial communities from the Groves Creek Marsh, Skidaway Island, Georgia - 011511BT metaG (megahit assembly) | ecosystem: Environmental > Aquatic > Marine > Intertidal...
AAAATGGAGGCTCGGGTCGGAATCGAACCGGCGTAGACGGATTTGCAATCCGCTGCATCACCACTCTGCCACCGAGCCATATCGGAGCGTCTGCTCCAAGGAAGCGCGAAGTATACAGACTTCGCCTAGTTTGTCATTACGGATTAGCCGTTTTAACCCGCGAGGCGAGCTTGATAATTACCCTGCGTGCGCATTGCATGGGAAATCCATTGATCCTCGGTACATCGTGCCGCGTGATCAGTAGAAATTTCGACGGAATCGATGCCGAGTTTCAAGGCCATGGGAAACTGATCGGGCAAAAGAGGCCCCGCAGCGCGGATATGGCCGCTGTAACCCCGCAACCGAAGTTGTCGGCCCAAAGTTAGGAAGCGACCGTCGGCGCAGCTACTGAAAACAATGCGAATAGCCGACGATTGCAGAACCTCATCAAGATCAGTCGATGCTATGGATGGGTCGATATCAACAAACTCCAACACGTCACTAATGCCGAATCGACCTTGGTTATCAATAACAAGCGTCATGCAACGTGCTCCGAAGTCGCAATAATATTGGGGCGATTGTGTAAACCACACTCGAGTTTTGGCTGACCCCGCCAGCGACCCGCGCGGGCATCCTCCCCCGCCTTCACAGCACTTGTGCAGGGCGCACAGCCAATGGACAGATACCCTTTCGCTGTTAGAGGGTGCTCAGATAGCTCATATCGCGCCTTGTAGGCAGCGAAATCGCGGTGACTCCAGTTTGCTAGGGGATTGAACTTAAGCTTCCCACGAGCTTCGTCAACTTCGACAACGGATACCGATGAGCGTGTCGACGCCTGAGAGCGGCGCTGACCGGATACCCATGCATCGTTCATGCGTAAGTGCCGATCAAGGACAGATACTTTTCTCAGCTGACAGCAATTATCAGGCGCACTCAGATGCAAACGTCGCTGCGCATCGAGGCGCTTCACTGCAATAGGGTCCACTGAGGCAGTGCGTACGTTGGTTAAGCCAAATGCCTGGGTTAGACGGTCTCGGTATGACAGGGTCTCTGAAAAGTGGAATCCGGTATCCAGAAAAACGATTTGCGCATTTGTGTCGAGCGCGCTCACCATGTGTAACAGTACCGCGCTGTCTGCGCCAAAACTCGATACTAATGCGGGATTTTTGATGAAGGCATTTCCGTTCAGTATTTCCGACAAGACCTCTTGTGCAGATAGATAATGCCACTCGCGAGAGAGCCGCTCAGCGACGGACGTCAAGCGTGTCAGTTCCAATCGACTAGGCTGCCTGGTCGACAACATACAAAGCCTCCTGAAATGGCGCTGTGCCCAACCGCTTCACAGTCTCAGCGAATATTTCTCCCTCGTGGAGTCGAAGCGCCAGATAGGCATCAATCAACCGATCCAACGCGGGCATCAGTTCATCAACATTGAATCCACGCCCCATCTTTTCGCCAATCGCTGCATCATTCCCAGCACTGCCGCCCAGGGTGATTTGATAATTCTCTACGCCAGCCTTGTCTAACCCAAGAATGCCCACATGACCCACGTGGTGATGCCCGCAGGCATTGATACAACCAGAGATCTTGATCTGCATGCGCCCTATTTCGGCTTCCAGCCTCGCGTACCGCAGAGCAATGTCCTGAGCAATCGGAATTGATCTGGCTGTGGCCAGTGCGCAGTAGTCCATACCGGGACAGGCAATGATGTCGGATATAAGGCCAATGTTGGCAGTCGCTAAACCAATCGACTTCAAGGTTCGGTAGATGGCTGGTAGATCCGCTTGCGCCACATGGGGCAACACAATGTTTTGCTCGTGACTGATCCGAAGTTCGTCGTGCCCGAATCGCTCAGCGAGATCAGCTATTGCCCGCATTTGATCTGATGTCGCATCCCCGGGCGTGTCACCGTGGCCTTTTAGACTAATCGTTACACTGGCGTAGCTTGGATGTTTGTGAGGGGATACGTTTCGTTCAACCCACTCGCGGAAACCGCTATCACTGTCCAAGGCATCGAAATAGCTTTCTTGCGACTTCTCAACGAACTGTGGTGGCGCGAAGTTCTTTTGGATATCACCTAGCACAGCGAGATCTTGGCCATTGAATACTGCTCGCAGACGCTGGAACGCCTCCTCGACCCTCGCACGGAACGACTCGATACCCATGGCACCGACAGTGATTTTAATCCGTGCCTTGTATTTGTTATCGCGCCTACCCGCGAGGTTATACACAGAGAGAACCGCCTCCAGGTAAGGCAACAGGTCTTCTGCAGGTAAGCGATCCACGAGCTCCTGCCCGATGATCGGAGTTCGCCCTAAACCACCGCCAACAAATACCCTAAATGCAATCCGCCCCTCATCCTCAATCAACTGCAGCCCAATGTCGTGTGCTCGAATTACCGCACGATCCTCCACCGCCCCAGTAATGGCAATCTTGAATTTCCGGGGCAAGAACTGAAATTCGGGATGATCAGTAGACCACTGACGTATGAGCTCTGCATAAGGTCTCGGGTCAGCAACCTCGTCTAGTGCTGCACCTGCAAACTGATCTGTTGTCACGTTTCGAATGGTGTTGCCACTCGTTTGAATGGCATGCATGTCAACATCTGCAAGCGCATCTAGAATCTCGGGGGTATCAACTAAACGCGGCCAATTGAATTGAATGTTCTGCCGAGTAGTAAAATGTCCATAGCCCTTATCCCACTTATCCGCGATGTAGGCCAACTGGCGCATCTGAGGGCTCGATAAGGTTCCGTAGGGGATGGCAATGCGCAACATGTAAGCGTGAAGCTGCAGATAAACCCCGTTCATTAGACGCAGAGGCTTGAACTCATCCTCAGTCAGGGCGCCATCGAGACGGCGCTGCACTTGATCTCGATACTGGTCGACACGCGCGCGGACAAAGGCACGATCAAACTCTTGATAGTTGTACATTACGCAGCGACCTCTGCGTCTTGAACCGCCTGCTTACCGTGAAAGTAGTTGCTCGGCCCTTTGTGACGAAAACTTTCGCGGTAATGACGGGGCGTCACGGCCGAATCATTGCTTACCTCAGCTAAATAGGCGCCTACAACAACGGCCTCGCTAGATACTGTCGCTAGTTCGCCTTCAGCCTCACCAAGAACATCAAACACTTTGGCAGCATTCAGTTCAGGTGACCATCGATGTGCCGGGTCGAGATAAACAACCTCCCCTGTCAATAGATCATTGGCCGTGATAACAACTGGCGGTTTAATACGAGCCATGGGCCGCCTCTTTAACTGTGGACACGCTGGAAACTTGAATTTTTTTGTCTTGCCCGATACCAACAAAAATAATGAGTGGACCGTTCCAGTGATCATCGTCTAAGCGCTGAGCAAAACTGGATAGAGTCGTCGTAAACCGCCGCTCTTCAGGTCGTGAAATATTTTCAACACAAGTAACGACGAGATTCTTATCAGCACCCGCCATCAGTAAGCGACCTTGCAAAAAACTGGCTGATTTACGGCCCATATAAATGGCAAGCGCCTGGCCAGAACGAACGAGTTGGCGCCAGTCGTGCTCTGCATAGCCCTTCGCATCGTGTGCTGTCATGAACGTGATACTGGAATTACGATCACGCCGTGTTAGTGACTGTTTCAACGACGCTGCACCTGCCGATGCGGAGGTAATTCCCGGCACGACAGAGCTCTCGATGCCATACTGCGAAAGCGCCGCTAGCTCTTCATCAAGACGCCCAAATACAGAGGGATCTCCCCCCTTCAAGCGAACGACTTTCAAGCCAGCTTGCGCCTCTCGGATCAGATGCTCGTTGATGACGTCTTGTGTTACGTGCGCGCCAAAGCCCTTTTTACCCACATCAATGAACTTCGCCTCTCGCCGAGCTAACTCCAGTACACCCTTACCGACCAATCGGTCGTAAATGACCACCTCGGCCTCATGGATCAGTCGACGGGCTTTCAGCGTCAAGAGCTCGGGATCACCGGGACCCGCGCCGACAAATGCCACGGACCCGCTTTCAGGTTCCGAGCGCATATGGCGCTCGAGTAGTGCTTCAAAGTCCTGTCGGATTGCCGTATCTGAGGCACTAGCAACCATACGTTCAGGCTTAAACACGTCACGCCAAAATTTTCGTCTCGCTAATCCCTCGGGGAGCGCTCTCACTCGCGCCCTGAACGCATTGGCAAGCCGCGCAAAGCGCCCTAGGTCGTCAGGAAGCATCGCTTCAATGTCGGCCTTAATCTGTCGGGCCAGCACAGGGGCTGATCCCTCCGTACCAATAGCGACAACGACGGGATCTCTGTCAACGATCGCCGGGGTGATGAAATCGCAAGCCTCAGTGCGATCTAGAACATTAACAATCGCGCCCTCCCTTCTTGCCGAAGCCGCAATCTCGTCATTAATCTGATCGCTCTGATGCGCCGCATAGACAAGAGCGACATCAGTGAAGTCCGTTGATTCTGGAAGACCGACGCGCAGAGTGATGTCACCCGATTGCGCCCACGCCAGGGCTTGATCGCTTGGATTATCGGCAAACACGGTCACCCGTGCCGATGTTTTTAGTACACCTCTGCACTTGGCATCCGCCATCTGGCCATCGCCAACCACCATCACATGGCGATCGCGGGTGGCTAAAAATATCGGGAGAAACTCCATCGCTCGCTACCTCTTCTCACAAGCGCGGGATAATAGAAGAAAGTTCTATTTGAATGTACTTATAACCAAAAAATAAGAAGTAAATTTCTTAAAAAAGATTAATTGGAGTATATTTTCCTAAGGTCACTCAAATTTCAGGAAATTAAATAATGGATAACGTCGATGCTGCCATTCTGAGACTCGTGCAAAACGATGCCACACTGTCCCTTGATGACATTGCATCTGCCGTTGGAGCCTCGAAAACACCCGTTTGGAATCGCCTCAAACGACTTAAAGACGAGGGGGTTATCCGGCGCGAAGTCGCGATCGTTGATCCTGACAAAATAGGGCTCGAGGCCTGTTTCTTTGTGCTTGTGAAAACAAGTGAGCACGACGGTGAATGGCAAGCACGATTTCTATCCGCATTGAACGAGCGGACTGAGGTCATTGAAGCCCACCGCTTAGCGGGAGAAATCGACTATCTACTTAAAGTTCAAGTAGCGAACCCGCGCGCCTACGATCGCTTTTATCAAAGTTTAATTTCTGAGGTCAAAGTCTTTAATGTCACGGCCCTCCTCTCCATGGAAGAGCTCAAGTACACCACCGCCCTGCCACTCTAGAGCATCTATTATGTCTCCTAGGAGGGAGCCAAGTTGACTTCAGCAAAGGACGCTACGGGAGAGAGGCTTCGGTTCTTGTATCACCCGAAGTACTGGATTCGCCCAGTTGCCAAGTCGCAAAATGCGGGCTGCCGTTCTCGATAAATGGCCTGCAAGTCCATGACATCGATCACCACATGAATACGGCGTAGGGCAGCAACTGACATTTTACAGGCGGTATAAATGGTCGTATTCGAGCTGCGCCTGTAGTACTCAACCATCCTTGCCATCTCTACAGCACTAACTCGCGTCGCATGCCCTGAGGGCAGTGCCTTTGAGCGTGGGAGACATGGAAATGCCAATATATGCGCAGCCAGCCGCAAATAAGCGGCGGGATGGTGCTCCATCAGCTGGCGAGCTACCGACTTTTTCATTGCGCCTCTTGGTGGACGGCCCTTGAGCTCCAGCGCATCAACAAGATCATCATGCCCCAGCTTTCTCAACGATAGCTTGACGATTTGATAACGGTCTTCGGTCGTGGATAGGAAATCACAAACCGACTCCTCGGTGGTTAACTCAGCCGCACTTTCTTTGAGGACCAATTCAAATCCACGCATTTGTCGACGGTTTGTTTTAACAAACTCGTCATAGGCGGATTCACCCAGAACCACAGCTGTCAGCCACTGCGTCAAATTTACCACGCCCCAAAAAAGAGACAATTGCAACAGACGATGGCATAGAAATGTGACAAAAACAGCTGTGGGTGTCGATTGACTAAATTGCGTCTCCTACCGTTCGCTAAGCGGACACGTCTTGGTCACTTTGTTCTGTCATTACCGAAATAGAGCCCACCGCGACGCCGCAGCTGCCACAGAGCGCGACATCGTTAATGCCCCGCTTTGACATGCCGTAGGAGACAGGCTCACCGCATTGCTGGCAATTGGACTCTGATGCGAGTCGGGGAGAAAAGATGCCAATCGCCAGCCAGAGAGCTAGCAGCGTAAACAGCGCTACAATGAATAGATCAGGAGACATGATGAACATAGTAGAAAGAAACGAGGCGGCCTGCTACTTGTATTCACCGGCCCATACGCACACCCACGCCAAAAAAGCAGCGATTGACATGCCTACAAAAAACATCATGGTGCCAAAATCCATTGGAACTGCCTCAAAGGCCTCACTCTCATTAAGAGATTAAGTCCTGCAAGGGGGAGTTCAATTTAATTCCTATCAGAGTGTGAACCAGCTCAAATAGATTTAACCAAGCCCTTGAGGTCTAGTTCCTCCAGGCTATTCGACTACGAACAAGCGCGGCTGCGAACGCCAGCCCCGAGACCGTTCCGCCAAAATGCCCCATCACCGCAACAAGCTCTACCGTGCCGCTACTGATGACGGCCTCCCCCTGAACTGCCTCGACAGATACCTTGATCACTAGGGCAACAAGCACGAGTAGCGCAATACGATCCCTTGCAGCCGCGAGAAGCACCATGCTCGCGGCAAAGAGACCGTGTATGCCACCCGATAGACCACGCGTCTCGGCAATCGTAACCGCCATAAACGGCGGTTGACTCAACGTATGCTCAGCAAATACAGCAACAATCAGACTGAGCATGAGACAGAGCATCAACTGAATACTGGACATGAGGCGGCGCGCGAGAATGGTAACTAGCAACAAGGCCACAAGATTAAGCAGTAAGTGATACGTGCCCTCGTGAACAACATTGGCCGTCAATAGCTGATACCAATGGAAGTCATCACGTTGATATGCGAGCGCTTCTCGCCAAGAAGCGGGAAGCACTGCCGAGAGAATTACCACCCCTCCCAAGACCCCGACTAAAACGTCTGAGCCCCTTAAGCTCCTGCTCATCTGATCAACACCAACGTGACGATAACCTTCACCTGCCAGCAACGAAATCCCATCATCAGAACTCGAAGCTAAGGGTCAGGCACCCTCCGATAAAGCGTGGCGCCGGCGCAGACCCAGTAACGTCAACAATACAATAGCCATCCAATCGAAAGAGCCGCCCGAACTTGGCTTATTCTGGACCGTAATTGAGAATGGCGTGGACACGTTGACAACACCATCACTCACTACGACCTCGAAGCCCAGGGTTTCCGTTGCGTCAACCTTTGGGGTCGTAATTGTAGCCGATGTCAAAGTTCTCCCAGAGATGCTCGCAGGCGTCCCCGATGTTTGGGTCCACGAGTAGCTATAGCTCTCGCCCACCGCCGCATTGGTTACCGTCACGGTCGCAGCCACTGGCTCGCCTTCCTGTACCGACGGCTGATCCAGGGATACCGCCGCTGTCGGGGCGATATTGACTGCAGTCAAGGTATATTCCTCTAGCGTTGCATCGACACCATCGCTTACCGACACGTTGAAGACCAAGGCCTCGGTTTCCTGCGCAATACGTGGCAGTGTCACTGCGAGATTTGGGGTGCTTTGACCTGTCACCGTTGCCGAGGTGCCACTGACTTGTATCCACTCGTAGGTATACACATCGTCCTCGGCTCCATTCGTCACCTCAACAGCGATAGCCGCAGCCGAGCCTTCATCAAGCGTACCCTCGCTTCCCGATAAAACCAGTGCTGGCGGGATATTCGTTACCTCAAGCGTAAACCGTTCTGTGACCACACCCCCCGACCCGTCGTCGACCGTGAAGTCAAAGAGCAACGTTTCAGTGTCTTTCACTCTGGGAGAGGTAATTGTCACATCAAGGGTGTCAGCGCCCGCCAGCTCAGCCTCGGGACCCGCTATCTGTGCCCAGCTGTAGGAAAGCACATCGGAGACATTCCTATCGCTTGCCGTTGCTGAAACCTGAACTAAACCGCCCTCTTCCGTACTGTCATATGAACGATCTATGGACAGTCTAGGCAAGCTGTTGTCGCAGTCTACCGAGTCTCCGGCGACCGTCTCGAAAAGCATGGGTGACGCTATATTGGAGACGGTCACATTATCGATCCACCAGCCAAAGTCAGCGACCGAGTAGTCGGACGCGATCCGGAATCTGAATCGCACCGTCGACCCATTGAGCGCTGAGCCAAAGCTAATGGTTTCACGCACGCCCTCAAAACTGTCTGGATCACTGCGCCCGGTAAAAGCGGGTCGGCCGGACAGCGCCGACTGGTCAAAGGCGAGCAAGGTACTTGGATAACCTATCGCGAATTCACCACCGGCCTCTGACGCATCCAGCCACTCGCCGCCGTCAATACTGATTTCAACAACGCCCCCATCCCAGTCAGCTTCAATCCAGTAAAAGTGCCAAAAGCTCATGGAAAAATCGTCGCCTTCACCGACGGTAATTTCCGTAGTTTCAACCGCAACATCAGTGGGGTAAGGGTTATTCACCAGCAACATAATCTGACTACCCAAAGGCTCTGCTGTAAATCCCTGAAAGAAGTCGACGTTGATGGTGTCTATGCGCTGAGTACCCGCTGCAGGTATCGTCTCTTCGTACAGCACCTGCTCTTCGAACGTGGCGAAGAAACTTCGATCTTCCATATCTTCAGTAGCTTGATCACCAACTAACGCTTGGGGTAAGAAATCGTAATTGACTACCGTGCTTAGTTCGATGGGAGCAGGTTCGACAGTATCGTCACCACTTTCCACTTCGAGGAACCGTAGCTCCATGGTCAAGGTGTCTGCCGTCCCCGCCGCGTTCAATACCATTTTTAACTCTGGGCTTGAAACAGTCTCGAATAAGTCCAGATTAGTGAACTCCACAAGACCCTCGTTCTCGATGGTGACGTCATGGTTACTGGTGACCACTGCCCGCGCGCGAACCGCGGTAAGGAACTCCGAACCTGCGTTGCTCACGTCAAAGGAAAGGGTCCCTGTTTCGCCCACGTCAAGCACCCCATCACGGGAACAGAAGCCGACGTCCAGCCCATCAAAGTCTTCGTTTAAATCAAAGTTGCTCGTCTCGTAGGTCGAGAGCTCACTCTCATACGACTCGGTCACACCAGTCAATGGATAGGCGCTACGAGGCGGTGATACCGCCCCGAGTCCCATACCACGCCGAGCAAATGCCTCCAAGGCCATAACATAATCACCGGGCTCGCTGGCGTACATGGCAGCGAGTATGGCGTCCCGCGCCTCGGTGTAGGTGGGCGCAATGGGTGTCATCTTATAGCCAGCAACCAGGTAGTCAGCCATCCGGCTCTCTGCCTCGGTAAAGTCATAGGTGTTCAGCAGCCTGACGTACACATCCCACAAAACAGATGCCCACATCTCACCCGCCGCATGAGGCGATCCGTTTGAGGTCGGACTCAAGCCATCGGGTTGAGCGCCATCCTGAATGTGAGTAAACGTAAGTGGGTTCGTTGCCATGTCCACGGTATAGGGCGCACGGCGTACCGAATTTGTGAAGTTAGCCACGTGGGTGCTCACTGTGTAGCCACTTTCAAAGCTACTGTTACCCTCGATAAGCGCATGCGATTCACGCAACATGAACATGAGTGCGTGGAAGTCGCTCCAACCCTCACCCATGGCTCGGCCCTGGAAATTGACCAGACCACTAGCATTACCGACGAGGCGGTTCTGAATGTAGTGGCCCCACTCGTGCGCAATGATGCCGTTGTCGAAAGTCGAATCCTTCAACGCACCGTTAGAGAATAGGTCTGCCGTCACCAACTCTGCCGCATCCAACAGTGCTTCTACCGGAGCGATATCGCCAGCTGACACACCAACCGTGGGCACAACATCGGGCTCGACATCTCCGAATAGAACGTATTCATTGTCTGCGACCACCACAACCATACCCACTGCGCCAGCCGCGAATGCATTGGCCGATTGGGTCACATAGTCACAATCGGGCACGGTTGATGTGGGAACCAAGACGATATTTCCGGCGACCTCCTCCACATTGACAATCGTGTCGCAGGCATCGTCATCGGTACCCCCATCGGCGGTAACTGTGTCACTTGATCGCACAATATTGGCGCTAAGCGTCGGGTAGACCTGAGGTCCAAACATCGCTGGCCGAGTAAAGGGCATCAACCCAATTTCCGGGTGAGATGTAATCGTCAGTCCCCAATCATCTCCGTAGTCAGCTTCTTTGGAAAAGAACAGATACTGCTGCATCCGAGGACTTGCTCCGTCCGCGGGCGTGTACATGTTGGCGTTGTTGAAACCGGACGAGTCCTGACCTTGCGCCACTAGAGGATCACCTCCAACGCCGCCCCGATCGTAATTAGTAAACTGAGCATTGTAGGATTGCTCATCAAAACCATGGTCGTACCACCAATCGTGTAGATAGTTATTCATGTAAAACAGATTGACGATCGCGGCCTTGTAGTTATCTTTTGTTGAGCCGTTGACGGGATCATAAGCAAAGTCCCAGGCGCCGGGCGCGGTGACTAGTGGTGAGACATCCGTATCATCCTTTCCATCACCGCCGGTGATGTCTCCATACGCGATAACATTGTTTCCCTCTAACACCGACGATGTGCCGGGAATCCACGGGTCCTGTGTGCTCAATGACGCGTGTGCGTCAATGGATATCACCGTCATATCAACAATGTCCGATGGGTCAGGACCGTCTCCTACCTTAGGAATGACATCGCCATGAGGGCCTTGCAGCAACGTTTTATCAGCATCTCTCCCAAAAACGGTGTAGTCGTATGCTTCGTTTTCAACCAGGTTGCGTCTAAATAACACCTCACCATCGCGCCCAATAACATAGCTATAGAGCATCTCCTGCCCTGACCTCGGATGTACCGCACCCACCTCGAGGTAGTGCGCTGGCTGCAGCTCGTCCAGGCTGGGAAAATACACGCGTTTTGCACGGGACAGACCACGAAGTTCTAAGCCTGTGTCCGTCGTCAGTGTCACCACATCGAACTTACCGCGCGTATCGATGGCCAGTAGCGAGGCACTTACGGTGTCTCCCATCAGATCGCTCAACGCCGCGGAGAAAGCAGACACCTGCGAACCAAACAACCGGAGTTTTGGGTTGCTCTTTTGACCCTGGTTGATATCGGCAAAGTAGCCGGAGGCAGCGACCATCTGGAGATCGCGATCCATAAGCACATTCACCTCTCGGTTGAATACCTCGACGCCGAACAGTTCCTGAGAGAATTTCGCAATGATCGGCCCTCGCCCCACGTTATGGTGCGACATCAGTATCGCGCGCTCGTCTTGTTTCTTTGCCGACGAACCCACACCGGTCATTTGCTCTAAATAGAACGCCGCCGCATGGCGCGAATGCGCCTCAGCCTCAACTCCCTTGAAACTGGGTGCTTGCAATGCTTGCCTATTCCATCGAAATGTCGTGACCCCGAGTTCGTCGTCATAACGATCCAGCGGCAGACTACTGCTCCGTCGACTCACGGCAGCAGCCGGTATAGGTCGCTTGGGAATGGTTAACGCATTGTTAATGGGGCCGGTAATACTGGTATCGAGATTGGGCACAGTGATCTGTTCTGAAGAAATGACCACCGCTAGCACTGGCGTGCTTAACGTCAAGGTAAGTGCGGAAATGAGAGCGCGTGTTTTCGTGCGTAGGTACATGGCCTGCCTGCGTCGGTGACTCGAAAGTGTTTGTACGGTAGCAAGTATTTTGCGAATTTGCCGCAAAACAGCAGCAAAAATCAGACTCCCGCCCTATGACTCATGCGACAGCAAGCTGCACAGATGAAGAGTCACATAAGGCGTAATGGTGCCTCGTTCATCGTACTGAGTTGCTCACGAAGCTCGAGAATATGATCAGCCCAGAATCGTTGATGACCAAACCAGGGAAAGGCCTTGGGAAACGCAGGATCAGTCCAGCGATGCGCCAACCACGCTGCATGATGCATGATCCGCAGGGTTCTTAAGGCCTCTATCCACGGCAACTGTCGTGTATTGAAGTCGTTGAATTCTTCGTAGCCCTCGATGAAATCGGCGAGTTGCTGCTCACGATGGTGTCGATCACCATTCAGGAACATCCACATATCCTGAATGACGGGCCCGGAAATACAGTCATCAAGGTCTACAAAATGAGGCGTATCGTCGCGCCATAGGATGTTACCTACATGGCAATCACCATGAATGCGCTGAAGATCTTCCGCATTCACGGCCGACAGAATATCGGTTGCCGCCTGATCACAGTCTCGTGCCAGTGTGGTGTAAGCAGATTTTAGCTCCATCGGTACGAAGTCATTTTCTACGAAGAGGCGTGACT
>Ga0181562_10003094_pt1 | contig 12307 bp, 8 predicted proteins | sample 011ome_26_FD_139344 | JGI IMG/M metagenome (GOLD analysis project Ga0181562, IMG submission 139344) | Coastal salt marsh microbial communities from the Groves Creek Marsh, Skidaway Island, Georgia - 011511BT metaG (megahit assembly) | ecosystem: Environmental > Aquatic > Marine > Intertidal zone...
AATGGATAGGCATTTTTGGTCAAGCCTCCTGCCCTTTCATACAACTCAGCCAGAGAGGTATTCTTGGTAATGGCATATATACCAGGATTATTAAATTCACCAACCAACTTTACATAACTTGCTACAGATGATTCTTCATCAAGTTTTAAATTAAGCATAGTAATATTTGTTAGGTCTTTTAAATCCTTAAACTTGAATGATCCAAAACCTCTTGCTCTTATGCCAATATCAAATATTGGTTCAGTATTGAGTTTACTCAGCAAGAAGCCGCCTGCAAAGTTAAATAAATCTTGGGCATTAAGATCTCTTGCTGTTGGATATAAGCCTGGAAATCTTACATTGCCTACTACAGGAACTGAATTTATCAATAAGATAGGAAGCAATTCACTATTACTCTGAAAAAGTGGAGTGCAATTAAACAATTTATTTGAAGGGAAAAGCTCTAATTTTGCTTCAATCAGATTAGAAATTGGTGAGGTGGTGAGCACGTCAAGTGAGGATAAGCATGAATTTGCATTGCTCGCTATTTTAGAGGAATCCTCTAGGCTGCTGGAATCAACATTACTAGAATTTAAAAGTTGATTATACAAAAGATCATTTGAAGATTTTTGAGGCATCAAATTCGACATTTTGCTAGCAAGATAGCTGTAAACCTCCATTGATTGGGAATATTGAACATCTTCTTTGGAAAAAATATAAACTTTATCCCCGGAATAAATATTAAGCGCTTGAAGGTAAGATTGATTAGTTAAAGCTGTAGTAATTAATCTATATGACTTAGATGAAAAGTTTAACCTTTTAATCACAGCAAAACCTGTGTAAGTATTATCGAGCAAATCTCTTTGTATATTGATTATGTCTCCTAGTGACTTTTTTCCATCAATAGAATACTCACCAGCATTTCTAATAGCACCAATCAAAGAAATAGAGTTTAAAGTTTGGCCTTCTGAAGAATTTACAATAACTTGATCACCATCCTGAACTAAAAAACTATCTAGATCAACAGGATTAATTATAGTTTTTTGTCCTGATGGGAGTAGTCTTTCTACAGAGATATTTGATAAATCTGCAAAAGGTGTAGTGCCCAAAGAAAATTCAATTAAATCACTTAGAGTTTCATTTCCTTTTATCTCATATATTGCAGGTCTGATAATCTCTCCAATAATTGAGGCGCTTGATTTTAAGCCTCCTACTAAAACAGAATCACCATCATTTAAAAGAAAATCTGAAGACTGGACATTGCCATCTATTAATAAATCATATAAATCAATGGTAGCAATTGTTTGATTGGCTCTAATAATTTGAATGCTTCTCAAGGAACTATTTTCACCGAGACCTCCAGAGGAAATTAGACCATTTAACGCAGTTCCAAATGCATTCAATGCATAGGTTCCAGGTGTTTTTACATTTCCTAGAATAAAAACTTGTTTAGACCTAATTTGAGTTAATGAAATTATAGCTTCTGACCCGGCAAAAGAGTTCTTGATAGTTTCTTGTAGTTTTAATGAAGCCTCTTTAAAAGTTAGGCCAGCTATCTGCACTTTCCCAATATCTCCAATTAATACAGATCCAGTCATATCTACTAAAAATTCATCATCTAAGTTAAATCCACCGTAAATAAGTATTTTTAACTGGTCCCCAATCTTGATTTGATAATCATCTTGCAAAGGTAGGCTGTCATAGAAATTAAAGTCGTTTGAATATCCAGAAAAAATATCTTGCCCATATAACTCAAGCTCTTCAATGCTTGATGGTATGTCTTTTTTAGACTTGTATGAGCGGTACTCATCAATTAAAAAACAAGCTCTTTGATCTTTTTGGCATAATTTAGTTGCTAACTCAATTCTTTGTTGATTAATTTCAGAAAAAGTTATGTCTTCTCTATCTTGTTCTGATAAAGCATCAATTTGTGAATATATATTTTGCAATTCATTTTGAACAAATGATCTGTAACCAAGGTCATCTGGTTTCATTGCATTATTAGATATTGATCCACCAGAACCGCCAGCTTCTAAAGTCTCTAATAATTTAGCAATCTGATCATTTTCCTGAGAAAAAATAGGAGTTGAAATGAGTGGGGATGTAAAAAGAATAGTTAAGAATAATTTCTTCATAATGATTGTGTCCCATTGATTAGAGATATTATACACTTAAGAATGTATAAATATTAAAGATAATAAGATTATTAAATTATGAAAATCTAATTGATGGTAAATATAAATTAAATCTATAGAAAAGAATTTGCTATTATTTCACAATAAAAAATATAGCTCAGCAAACTACAAAAAGCTTATTTATATATGAATAAAGTAAACTCTCAGATTTTATATATTTCGATCGATGGGATTATGGAGCCCCTTGGATACTCCCAGGTACTTAAATATATAGAAAAACTATCCAAAGACTACTCCATTAACCTCATTACATTTGAAAAAGAAGCCGATCTAAAAAACACAGCTAAGTTAAATAAATTAATAAAAAAATGCAAAGTTCAAAACATACATTGGTATAGGCATAAATATAACAATGGTAAATTTGGGCTTGGTCAAGTTATAAATATCTTTAATTTGATTGCGGCCCCTTTATTTATTTTTATTAAAAAAAGAATCGCTATAGTTCATATTAGGAGCTATATGCCTGGCATTGTTATTCCAATTTTAAGAACTTTTTTCAAATTTAATCTCATTTTTGATATGAGAGGATTCTGGGCAGATGAAAAGCATGATCGATTGAATTGGAATAAGAAATCATATAAGTACATATTTTTCAAATGGCTGGAAAAATACTTAATAGGTAACTCACAAAAAATTATTACACTGACTGAGGCCTCTAAGGACATAATAATTCAAAACTTTAATGCGCCCAATGCATTAATTGAGGTTATACCAACCTGCGTTGATTTTAATGAATTTTATAGAGTGGAAAATGTGCCTAGAAATAACTCTCTTACTATTGGCTATCTTGGCTCTATTGATACTGCATATGACTTTTCAAAATTTTCATTACTTATTTCTCAATTACAAAGCAATTTTAAACAAAAAATTCATTTAAAAGTCCTAACTAATAAAACTTTACAAGAGGTTACAAAATTTATTCCAGAGGGAACTCTTTCAAAAATAAAACTTGAAGTTAAATTTGTACAGCGTAATGAGCTATCGAAAGAGATTTCCTCATTTGATTTTTTGGGCTTTTATTTGAAAGAGAATTTTTCAATTAATGCTTCTATGCCAACAAAGATTGGTGAAAGTTTGGCTTGTGGAGTCCCTATAATTTGCAATTCATTTAATTCAGACATTAGGAATATTATAGAGACGTATGATGTAGGGATAATTTATAATTTTGAAAAAACGTTACCAGAACATCAAATCAAAAAGCTCATTCAAATACTTGAAGAAAAGACGGTGCATCAAAGATGTTTGAAAATAGCAAATGAATATTTTTCCTTAGAAAAAGGTGCTGCTACTTATAATGATTTATATTTTAAATTAATTTAAAAATATGGAAAAATTTCATTTATATGAAGATATCTTTTATAATTCATTTCCGTTAAATTGGCCGATTAGTTACTGAAAACTATTTTTTAGCAGTTATCTGAGTATAGAAATCTTATCTAAAATGCTATATTTCGGTCATCAACCAATTTTAAAATTTTTGTTACTTACTAATTAACGCTGAAAGATATATTGAAAAATGAAAGAGTGTATAAAAATTCTTTCAAAAGTTTAAAGGATATTTATATATGACATCTACCGTGAAGTTTTCTACTAACTGGTATTTAAATAATAGCGTATGTGAGATTTTGCCTCTGAAAATACAGGATAATAGAGGTTTTTTTTCTGAGGTATATCAAAAAAGCGACATGGAAAAACTAGGGGTTGGCGATGACTTTATTCAAGAGAATCAATCGTTTACCAAGAAACAATATACCTTTAGAGGGCTGCACTTTCAAAAACCTCCCTTCGAGCAAGCAAAACTGATTAGAGTCCTTAAAGGAAGTATTTTAGATATTGCCTTGGATCTAAGACAAAATTCTTCAACATACCTTCAGCACAAGCAATTTACTCTTTCAGCGCAAAATTTTAAGCAGCTTTATATACCTGCAGGTTTTGCTCATGGCTTTTTAACCCTTGAGGATAACTGTGAAATCTCTTATAAAGTTTCAAATCCTTATAATCACGCAAGCGATGTATCTCTGTCAGTTTTTGATGAAAAGCTTGGCATAGAACTTCCATGTCCTATAGACATAATTGCTTTATCGGAAAAAGATAAAAAAGCAAAAAAATTAGATTCTTTAGGTATTATTTTTAAATGAAAATTTTAATAACAGGTGGTTTAGGGTTTATTGGTTCTGCGTTAATCAGAAAGTTAATTGATACTACTAATTATGAAATTCTAAATATTGATAGCTGTACATACGCATCAATGCCCGAATCACTTGAAGGAAGGGAAAAAGAAGATAGATATAAATTCAAGAAAATAAATATTGCTAATTACAATGCTGTTTACAAATCAATAATGGAATTTATGCCAAATAAAATTTTTCATCTTGCTGCTGAAAGTCATGTAGATAGATCTATTGAAAACCCATCTGAATTTATAAATACAAATATAATTGGAACATTTAACATATTGCAATCATTAAAAATTGGTAAAGAACAGCTGCCAAAAGATCTTCTATTTTTGCATGTCTCTACTGATGAAGTTTTTGGAACGCTCTCTTTCAACGAAAAACCTTTTAATGAAGAGTCTCCATATAAACCTAATTCACCATACTCTGCATCTAAAGCAAGTTCTGATATGCTGGTAAGAGCATGGAATGAAACCTATAAATTGAGATCAGTAATCACTAATTGTTCAAATAATTATGGTCCATGGCAAAATCCTGAAAAACTTATCCCTAAAATTATTTATAATGCAATAAATAACATGCCTATTCCCATATTTGGCAATGGAACTAACATAAGAGACTGGCTACATGTCGACGATCATGCTGACGCCTTGATACTTGCATCAGATTCTGAAGAATCATTTAATAGATTCACTATTGGTGCAAATCAAGAAATGTCTAATATCAATCTTACAAAAATAATTTGTCAATATCTTGATGAGAAGTTGCCTAAAGCTCAATCTTACTTTAAGCAGGTTACATTTGTTGAAGATAGATTGGGTCATGATCTTAGGTATGCAATTGATTCTAAACGTATTTCAAATACAAAAGGATTTTTTGCAAAAAATGAGCTTTCAAAAGGTATACCAAAAACAATAGATTGGTATATAGCAAATAATGAATGGGTAAAAAGAAAATTAAATAATTAAAAGGGTAAAATTTTTATGAAAGGGATTGTACTAGCCGGTGGTTTGGGAACAAGACTCCACCCATCAACAATTAGCGTTTCCAAGCAACTACTTCCAGTTTATGATAAGCCTCTAATCTATTACCCTATTTCAAATTTACTCTCAGCTGGTATTAATGAAATTTTAATAATATCAACCTCAAGTAACATAGATTTATTTAAAAAGTTACTTGGGAATGGAGAAGACCTTGGTATTAAAATTTTTTATGAATCGCAAGATGTGCCAAATGGAATAGCTGAAGCATTTATAATAGGTGAAAAATTTATTGGATCAGATGATGTTACATTGATTCTTGGAGATAATATCTATTATGGCAATCAAATCAATGAGCAACTCAAAAATCAAGCTTCTACAAAAACAAATGGAGCAAAAATCTTCGCCTATAAAGTTCAAGATCCTGAAAGATATGGAGTAGTTGAGTTTGATGAAGCTAAATCAGTTGTATCGATTGAAGAGAAGCCTCAATCTCCAAAATCAAGCTATGCTGTAACTGGATTATATGTGTATGATCAATCTGTATGCGGCCTTGCAAAATCTCTTAAACCTTCTGATCGAGGTGAATTAGAGATTACAGATTTAAATAATTTATACCTTGCTCAAAATAAATTGGAGGTTATCCTTTTAGATGCAGGAACTGCGTGGTTGGATGCAGGCACGCCCGATTCTTTACTAGAAGCTGCTCACTTCGTTCAAGCCATTCAACATAGGCAATTAATACAAATAGGTTGCATTGAAGAAATTGTCTTTAATCAAGGTTATATTTCTAAAGAAAGATTCAAAGAAATAGCCAAGGAAGCACCAAAGAATAAATATGGAGATTACCTTAGAGCTATTGAAAAGAATTTAAGCTAATACTTTTATTTAAGTAATTTGGTTTTATTGCCTCTCTCTAATGTTGCGAGATAGTAGAGAGCTATAATAAATGGGAAAAATAGAGAGAATCTATACCTAACAAATGTTCCTACATTAAAAACTAATAATGAATAGAGCATGCATGAAAGCAATAAGATCACACTTAAATAAATGAATTCTTTATTTTTTAACAAATTGTTTCTTACTGAGATAGACCAATAAAGCAAAATTAAAAAAATACTTTCAAAAAATTGAATAGGATAAAATATACTTGACCAAGTATTAGGATAAGGCATCAAAAGGAGCTTTGGTAGACCTGCGATAGATGCAAATACAACCTCAAGTATAGAAGTTAATTCTAAACTTTCAGCTAGCTCCTCGCCATATAGAGAAAACGCATAATACCCATATATGCCATCGCCTAAATCCATATTCTCTGCAGCAAAACCGAGCCTGTAGTAATTTATTATTTGTAAAATTACATCTTGTAATAATATGGAAGCTAATAGAATAAAGCCTAAAAAAAATACCAACATATATAAGCTATTATTTGCTCTAAACACCAAACGACCAACAAAATAAAGTGCTAAAAAAGCAAACATTTGAATTTTTAACACAAACAAAGGTAGCAAAAATATGAGAGAGATAATGTAATTATTTTTTAACATATTTAATAGAAAAAACACTGAGCATATAATTATCAAAGTTTCACGAAGTGCTAAAGAAGTATACAAAAGAAGGCTAGGTATCAGAAAAAAGAGAAGAAGTATATTTTCATCTTTAAAAAAAAATTTCTTCAAACCAAGAAAAGATACAAATAAAAAAAACTTATTTGCGAATGCTAAAGAGGTTACCGTCATGAAATTTGGAATAGGAGCAAAGCCTAAAAATGTAGTTGAAAAAGTAACAGGATTCGTTGGAATAGATATAGATCCTAAATATCCTAAATTAAGAGAAAATTGTGCATTCTGAGAGGCTATTGCATCTATAGAAATACCTTTTGACTTTAAAGACATAACCTCCAACGCATACTGAAATTGATCCGGAAAAAGAGATGGTGAGAATATAAAATAATTTAAAACTAATGGAACAAAGAAAATCCCAGTCCAAACTATTAAGGAATTAATGTTTATGAATCTTAATTTATAACAAAGGCAAAGCAGGAGAACTAAGAAGCTGTAATTTGCTATTTCAAATATGTAATATTCCAAGCTTCCACCATAGTCGATGTACCTAAAATATCCATTTACCATAAATCTTCTTTATGGTTTCTAATAAAGTTATACATAACTGAAAGAAATATAAAGATAATAAAATTCGATATAAAAATAGCTTGCGTATTTGGAGTGACAGGGTATTCGCTAGAATATGGGGGGTCAATAAAATAAATATGATACGGTAAATCATTCGTTAATGTAGCAATGTGCAAGGATTCTTTGTTAATTGTTGCCGCAAGTGATGCTGTGATAGCCGAGTTTCTCGACTCTGAGAGCTGCTTATATGTTGCATCTATAATAGCCTGAGACTTCAGTATAAGAAATTCCTTTGCGTATTTATCGGCATCTAACATTAATTCATTTAGAAAAGATATGCCAAAATTTTGATCGCTTGTAAGCATAGAAACAGTTATGTTTGTACCTTTGATCTCCTTTTGTAAATCAACCTTACTCGAGATAAAATCTTGAAGATCATGAGGTGAATAAAAGTCATATAATTCATAGCCAAGTAGAAGTGATCCAAGACGATCAGCCAAAGTCTGTGGTTTATCTATTTTATTAACATCTATCGATTTATCACCACCAGCATATATTTCAGTAGCCCAGCCTTTTTCCCACATTCGCTGAGCAATAATATAAGAATATATATTTGAACGAAACTCACCAAATGAGTTGCTTTCAGAAGAAACTATCGAAAACAAGTTATCTGAGCCGCCTCCTAATGATGGACTTGAAGATCCAACAGATTTATTTTCTCTTAAGGTAGCAGATATATAAAATTGGGGTGTACTAAACTGAATAATGGCAAGGCTAAATATTAATGATGCTAACCCTAAATTCAAAGAAGATTTCTTCCAGAAATAATCATAAAAAAATTCTTTTAATAAAAGCGCTTTGGATTTAATTTCAATTTTTTTTAGGAAACTCATTTAATTATATTTTTTTAATTTTAGAAATATTTGTTTAATATCTAAGTATAGTTGTGCAAATACTTTAATCAATATAAAAGTTTTTATTTGGTAGATTCGAGCCAGCTTTGGAACATAAGTATACTCCAAATTTTAAAAGTCCAATCTCTTTTTCCCTCTAGATGCTCAGCCCATATTTCAGATACATACTCTGCATTAAGATAACCTTCCTTGCGTATTCTTGATTTATCAAGAAGTACATCTGCCCAGTCTTTAAGGGGTCCTTTGAGCCAATCTCCTAATGGGATACTAAAGCCAGCTTTAGGCCGTTCAATTATTTTTTTTGGAACATGCTTGTAAAGAATATTTCTAAGAACAGATTTTCCTTCAAAACGGTTGATCTTCATTTTTAAGGGCATTCTCCAAGCAAGCTCAACAATTTTATGATCTAAAAAAGGCACTCTAGTTTCTAAACTATTGGTCATTGAGGCCCTATCAACTTTACATAGAATGTCATCTGTTAAATAGTTTAATGTATCTCTGTACATCATCATTGAGGCAAAATCATTCACGCCATTTCTTGGAAGAGGATCTTTTAAAAAAGGTGGAATTTGATTCTGTGATTTAAAATTTTTTTTGTCATTGAGAACTATTTTTTGAGCTAATGGTTCAGCGATTAAACTTAAAAATAATTGATCTTTAGAATGAACATTACGCAGTCTGCTTGCCATTTTGTGAACTTTCTCACCAAAATGACTAATAGCACCTTCTTTGGAGAAAAATTTTGAATATTGCCAGTAAATCAAATCCCAGCTTTTAATTGGTAGCAATAATAAGATTCTTCCAATAAATTCTCGTAAAAATCTAGGTAATATAGAAACCTTTGACCATAAACCAGGCCCTATTAAGTATCTATTGTAGCCACCAAATAGTTCATCTCCGGCATCACCTGACAATGACACAGTAACAGCTTGTTTTGCAGACTTGCATACAAAGTATGTTGGGATTTGAGAATAGTCAGCAAAGGGCTCATCATATATATTTGGAAGATTCGGGATAATAGATTGAGCATCATCTGCTGTAACTAATAGCTCTGAATGGTCGGTCTTCAAATGATTGGCTACATCTTTTGCATAAGGAGATTCATCAAAACTGGGGTCCTCAAAACCTATAGTAAATGTTTTAATTGGTTCGCTACTGTTTTTTTGCATCAGCGAAACTATTGTAGATGAGTCAACTCCACCTGATAAAAATGCGCCTAAGGGTACATCAGATAAGCTCTGTAACCTTATAACCTCTTCTAACTCAGACTCTAAGGCCAAAGTGGCCTCCTTAGAATTTTTAAAGGGATCTTGTGAAGCCATGTTGACGACTTCACCTAAATCATACCAACGATCTATAGTAATATTTTCATGAGCATATGCCTCGTTTGATAATGAATGTGGGATATCGCACATTTTTTTTTGAGGAGGTTGAGATGAGAATTTTAGAATGCAGCCTGGCTCTAATTTATATATTCCCTCATATATGCTTAGAGGGCTAGGAACATACATATAACTAAAATATTGCAATAAAGCATCTTTTGAAATCTTATTAATGAAATTAGGAAATTTTTTAATAGCTTTGAGCTCAGATGCAAAACTAAAAACTGATTTTTCATCTTTTTGATCAATCCAGCCATAATAAAGTGGCTTTTCACCAAACCTATCTCTAATTAAATAAAAATCTCCTTTAGATTTATCAAAAAGAGCGATTGCAAACATACCTCTTAACTTATGCAAGGTATCTGAAATGCCCCAATGCTCAAATGCCTCAAGAAGAGTTTCAGTATCAGATGTACTGTTCCATGAGACTGAAGTATTCTCTTCCTCTAATTGAGCTCTGATTTCAAGATGGTTATATATTTCTCCATTATAAGCTATGACTAAGTTAGTGCTATGTGAATGCATTGGCTGCAGTCCATCGCTTGAGGTATCAAGAATTGACAGCCTTCTATGACCCATAAGCAAATTGGTGCATGAATCAGAAAATATCCCTGAAGCATCTGGACCTCTATGAGATAAAGTGTTTGTCATTGATTTCAAAATATTCTCAGCTTCAAGAATTTTCATTTGATTTGGCTTATAGAAACCTGTAATTCCACACATATTTATTTATTTTTGTTTAGATGCCAATTAACAGTTTCTTTTAAGCCTTTTGTTATGCTATGAGATGGTTTATATCGTAGAAATTTATTTGCTTTTGAAATATCTGCTTGCGAATGTCTTACATCACCCTCCCTAAAATCTCGATAAGTTAAGCGCGTATGATCTAATTTAATTTTCTCTTTAATATAAAGTCTGAGAATTTCATAAAGCTGATTCAATGAAGTTCTATCGCCAACAGCAATATTATAAATATTATTCATTGCAAATTGATTGCTTGTAGTTGCGGCCAAAATATTTGCTTGAACTGCATTGTCAATAAAACAGAAATCTCTGCTAGTTTTACCATCGCCATTTATAAAAACTTCCTTATTATTAATTATTAAATTTATCCATTTAGGAATAACAGCAGCATAAGTGCTCATAGGGGTTTGCCTTTTCCCAAAAACATTAAAATATCTTAAACCAATGGTATTGAACCCATAGGACCTATTGAAAACATCTGCATATAGCTCATTAACATACTTTGTAACTGCGTAAGGGCTCAATGGTTTTCCTATCAAATGCTCTTTTTTTGGGAGTTTCTTATGATCGCCATAAGTAGAGCTACTAGCAGCATAAATAAAACTTTTAACATTGGCATTTTTTGCAGCTACTAAGATATTGAGGAAGCCAGTTATATTGCTTTTATTTGTATTTATCGGATCCTTAATACTTCTTGGCACTGAACCAATGGCGGCTTGATGCAAAACATAGTCAATATTTTTACAAGCAAGTTCACAAGATTTTAGGTTTGCAATATCTCCTTTAATAAACTTAAAGTTTGACCATTGTCTTTTAGAAACGAGCGATTGAACTTCTAATAAATTCTCTTTGCTACCAGTAGCAAAATTATCCAAACCAACAATTCGTTGATCTAATTTTAATAGTGTTTCTAAAAGGTTACTACCAATGAATCCAGCAACCCCAGTAATTAACCATGTTTTTTGATTTTGAGCGAGTTGCTTTTTAATTGCATTGTAAGCGTTCATAATATTTTTAGAGCCTCTTATCAACTGCTTCTATTGGAAAGAGATGTTTTAAGTCATAAACTGCGTTCTTGCTTTTACCAAATGAGCGAATTTTTTGAATCCCCATTTTTTTAAATATTTTATGAGAAACAGCAATAATTATTCCATCAAAATAATTTATTGGAACATTCTTCAAAAGATTAATCCCATATTCTTTTTTTGCTTCCTCAGCATTAACCCAAGGATCATAAATGCTTACTTTGCAATTGTATTCAATTAACTCATCAAAAATATCTATGACCTTTGTATTTCTTATATCGGGACAATCTTCTTTGAATGAAACCCCCAAAATAAGAATTTTGGCAGAATTAATCTTAATCTTTTTTTTTGTTAAGAGTTTTATGAATTGTGATGCTACAAATGAAGGCATGCTATCATTCAACCTTCTTCCTGCTAATATTATTTCTGGATTATATCCAAGCATTTCTGTTTTATGAGTTAGATAATAAGGATCTACACCAATGCAGTGACCGCCTACTAAGCCAGGTCTAAAAGGAAGAAAATTCCACTTAGTCTCTGCTGCATTCAAAACCTGCTCTGTATCAAGATTCATAAGATTAAAGATAATTGCAAGTTCATTAATCAAAGCTATATTTAGGTCTCGTTGAGTATTTTCAATAACTTTTGCGGCTTCAGCTACCTTAATGCTTTCAGCCTTATATGTCCCTGCTGTAATAATTTTTTTATATACTCTGTCTATATGGTTTGCAGATTTTTTATTTGAACCAGAAGTTATCTTTTTTATATTGGGTAAACGATGC
>Ga0181562_10003100_pt1 | contig 12291 bp, 15 predicted proteins | sample 011ome_26_FD_139344 | JGI IMG/M metagenome (GOLD analysis project Ga0181562, IMG submission 139344) | Coastal salt marsh microbial communities from the Groves Creek Marsh, Skidaway Island, Georgia - 011511BT metaG (megahit assembly) | ecosystem: Environmental > Aquatic > Marine > Intertidal...
TATTTTCGCAATTATGATGAATTGCTTGCTTACTGCAAAAAACGCTTTAAACACTGGAAACGCGGCTAATCAAGCACAACTTATTTTTAAACCACATTATCCCATTACGGGTAATGCTGCCTAAATGATGCAATCAGATTGGCAAAGTTATCCATCGATTTAAAATCTTGCGTATCTTGATTTTTTAGAGAAGTATCTGGTCGATCGACACATAAAAGATATTTCAACCCATGACGCTGCGCTGCTCGCAACACATCAACATTATCATCAATAAATAGTGTACGGTGTTTCTGATAATCCTCATCTATTGCTAATTTTGGCCAGAATTCAGCTTGCTCTTTTGCATACCCATAATCATGTGAACTAATGAGGCGATCAAAAAAACCACTGATTTTTGTTTTTTCCATTTTGACATCAAGTATATCTCGGTGAGCATTAGTCAATAACACCACTCGCTTGCCACTTGTACGCATTAATTTCAAAAACTCTACAACATCAGGAAATAGCTGAATACGATGCCAGACCACTCGTTTGTGTTCTGCGATGTTTACACCCAATCGCTCTGACCAATAATCAGTACAATACCATTTGAGACCACCTTTTTCTTCCAGGTACATAGATTTGAGTTGGTTAACAGTTGCCTCATACTCAAGTTGATTTTTATTCGCATATATTCTTGGTAAATATTCATGCCAAAAATAATTATCAAAAGCCAAATCCATTAAGGTGCCATCCATATCTAAAAAAATAGTCTTTACCTGTGTCCAATCTATGTAATTAGTCATATCATAGTCCCCTAATGTCTCGCTTCTCGGATTTATTTTTATGGTGCCTTGATGATTGATCTGCATGAACTTAAACAATTAATGTATGAGGTAAATTCTATCAGTCATCAAGCTGGAGAGATCATCCTTGAATATTACAATGCTACCTATGATATTGATATGAAAGACGATCGGTCACCAGTTACTAGTGCTGACTTAGCCGCTAATCAATTTATCGAGCAACAGCTCCAGCGACTTACACCTGATATCCCCCGTATTTCTGAAGAATCACACCAAAAGCCCTATGAGGAACGGAAACATTGGCCTTATGTTTGGCTTATTGACCCACTTGACGGAACTCGACAGTTTATCAAAAACAAACCTGACTATAGCGTCAATATCGCACTGATTTATAAACAGCGCCCAATTTTAGGCAGCATATACTTACCTGTAGACCAACATCTTTACTATGCATGTCAGCATGGACATGCTTATAAAAAAGTCGCCCACGAAGATAGTCAAATCATTAATGTTAGTGACCCTGCCTATAAGACTTTACGTATTTGCAGTAACCAAAAAAATCATGGTGCTGCCATGAAACATTTCTTTTCCAAATGTGATAACTACGAATTGATCACTCGCGGTAGTTCTATCAAATCATGTTTAATAGCTGAGGGATCCGCTGATATATACCCCCGCTTTGGGCCTACGTGTGAATGGGATACTGCTGCTGCACAGTGTATTGTTGAACAAGCTGGTGGCGCTATTATCACTCTTAAACAAAAACCTCTTCTTTATAATAAACCTGACTTATTGAACCCCGCTTTCATAGTGGTGGGCGAGACAACAAAAAATTGGACTCACTATTTTAATTAGCCTACTCCACTTGGCTAACAGAAGAAAAATAATCGCTCACTAGCCGATCTACACTCACATAATCACATTTGCCACTACCAAGTTTGGGCAATTCTTCAACAACTATAATATCATCAGGTAACATAATCTCTGTTCCACCTACGCTAATAATATAGTCTCTTATAGAGGCCTTATCAGCTCGTGGATTATCCGTTACTAATACTAATCGTTCACCTTTTCGATCACTCTGTATGGAGCATACGCAATGCTCATGCTCAGACCACAACTCCTCTATCCATAGCTCGACTTGCGCAAGCGATATCATTTCACCTGCGACTTTTGCAAATCGTTTGGCTCGACCTATGATCGTCATATAACCATGAGTATCCATAGAGACTATGTCACCAGTGTCATACCAACCTTGATGAGGTTTTTGAAGATTCTGATTATCTCCATTTTGCATATAGCCTAACATGACATTATCGCCCTTAACCCAAAGCTGGGCGCCCTCAGCGATACCTTCAACTGCACGAAGTTGAAAATCTATTCCTGGTAACAATCGACCCACACTTCCTTCTTTAGTGTAGCTGATATTATTTAGACTAATGGCTGGAGAAGTTTCTGTAACCCCATAACCCTCTAAAATACGCTGACCAAACTGAGTCAACCACATCTGTCGCGTACTTGCCTTAAGTTTTTCTGCGCCGGCTATAACATAGCGTAAAGTATGAAAATGATCAGCATCTGCATGCCGCGCATAACCCTGCAAAAAAGTATCTGTGCCAAATAAAACACTAGCTCGTGTGTCATAAATGTATTCTGGAATCGCCTTAAAATGTAAAGGTGATGGGTAAAGAAAAGTTTTTATCCCTGATGTGACTGGCAGCACCATACCCACCCCCAATCCGAAAGAGTGAAATAGTGGCAACGCATTAAAAAATATATCTTGGCTGTTAAAATCGATACATGCTTTTACTTGCGCACTATTGGCTAATAAATTTTTATGACTAAGTGCTACTGCTTTTGGTGTGCCAGATGATCCAGAGGTAAATAAGATAACAGCAATATCATCCGCTGATGAATTATTTTCAGCTCTTTTATCAGGCAACTTGGATTTAACCACCGCCAGCAATTTATCTTTTAAGGACACCCGAGCTTTAATATCCTCAAGAAATACGATTCGACAGCTTACCTCCAACTGCTTTAATAAATCCTCCAAATCTGCTTTCTCTATGAATTTTTTTGAGGTAATAATTGTTTCAATACCTGCAGCATTGATTGCCGAGCGAATATTATTGATGCCTGCCATGTAATTCAACATAGCGGCAACCCAACCCAATCGTTGCAATGCATAAAATGTCACCACGGTCGCACTGACATTCGGCAATAACACACCAACATTGCCAGACTTAATACTCAGTTGTTTGAACGCTTCACCCAAAACTATACTACCGATATGCAATCGTCCAAGATTCATCGCCTCACGTTGCATATCCTCAATAATAATTTGATCGCGACCATATAGTGTTATTGCTTCACGCATCGCTTGTGAGAGTGTCTTATGGGTGTTTGCAGTTGCATACATAGTCTGCGTCATAAGATCATACATCTCCAGACGTCTTGCTGCTTTATCCTGTTTATTTATGTCCTTCGGACAATTAGTCAAACTCACAGGCGCACAAAATGTTAACGTGATTTTAGGAAAAAAACGCTGTCTAACTTTCCCTTGCAGTCGGCCAAAGCGCGTGTACTGAGGCCCATCAATACGTATTGGAATAATTTTAGCATCACCTAATTGAGCTATTTTAGCCGCCCCCTCATACACTCTCATGATAGTGCCAGTGCTGCTAATTCTTCCCTCAGGAAAAATCACTATGCGTCTTCCTGCACGTAGCATTTTAATGAGACCTTTCACTGCCATGGGCTGGTCTGAGGTTAATGGATACATTTCAAAATGACGGGTAAAGATACGTGCCCACCATTTCTCATTGACTTCTGAATTAATCGCAAAAATTGGTAAGTTTGGAACAAAGCTCATTAATAAGGGCCCGTCTAATAATGAAATATGGTTTGAAATAAGTACATATCGTTCATCATTTAACGGATAATGCTCTAAACCACGCACCTCAACTCGGTACAGCAGTTTAAATAAAATTTGAGCCACCCATCGAATACATTTTCGTTTTATACTATTCATAAATCTAATAGTGCTTGAGCGCTTCTGCCTTTACAAGCATTGACCAGCACTAGCCAAAAACAACACGGTTTGAGACACTCTCAATATCGCTTTTTTGTAAAAGGTTTATCTTATGCATATCGTAACAAATAGAGTATTTGTGCATCCTGATTGGCAACAAGAATTTGAATCACGCTTCAAAAAAAGAGCAGGTCAAATAGAATCTCAAAATGGCTTCAAACAAATGCAAATTCTAAAGCCAGTGTCAGATGATTCGCCTTATGTAGTTTATACAGAATGGGAGAATGAACAAGCATTTCGACAATGGATAGGCAGTGAGGATTTTAAATTAGCCCATCAGAACCCCATGCCTGAAGAAGCCTTTACTCAGAAGGGACAGCTTGAGCAACATATATCAATAATTCGAGCTAGCGCAAATTCTAAATAGTCGTCTGACAGCATCCTCAGTACTAACTAAGCGCTAGCGTGAATGTTGTCGCAAGAAAGTAATCACCTGATTTCGTAGCTGCTGATCAAATAGTAAATCATGCTCATACGCTAACTGACCCTCCTCAATTACTATCGATCGGCTGCCATTATCAGAGTTGATGAATGGGCTACAGTCGCCACGCGTATATTCACTGTCAAACCAGGGATCATGTTTTGCCACTAAAGTCATGACAGGTTCTGACTTAGGCGCTTTAATACCACTATACTCCTCCCAACCGATAGCATGGCAAGTCCAACCTTCAACGACTCTGGCATTAACCGCATGGTCCTGACTTGAACTTGTCATTGTCGCCGCCGTTATACCACCTTCACTATGTCCAACCACAAAAATATTTTTTGGGTCCACCCACTTTAATTTCTTAGCCTGTTTAATTGCGTAAAGCGCATCTTGCTGTCGCATAATAAGAGTTTCACGATAGAGCCCACCTTGAAGACGATAAGGATCACAAGATTGTGGGTATTTTTCTCTCGCCAAACTGTCAGGTCCAATTACGCCATATCCCTGTTCAGCCAACCACTTCATGCGTTGAATACTGCCTGCAATATGTCCTGTGCATCCATGCAAATAAATTACTAGAGGTAGAGGTTGTTCTGGTAATTCACGTACGCTCAAATCCTTCATGAGTGCATAAATAATTTTACCTTCCTGCGGGAGTCGAACTACACTATGCTGCCATGACCTATCCATTTCATCGAGGCTATACCAATCGCTCGACTGCATGTCTTCAGCCAATGTAAAAGCCCGATATACTGTCGACGTACCCATTGCTAGTGCTTGCTGTGCGGACATGCATAACAACCATACCAAAAGTATAACTTTCATTCGTTGACTCCTTTTAACCATAACGTTTTAGATCATCATCTCGTATACTTTGAGTAACAAAAACTTTTTAAAATATGAATGAGCCTAACCACCAAAAATTTCCTACTCATCACTATCGGCTGGATTAGTGTCGGTCTGGGCGTTGTTGGTGTTGTTTTACCCTTGCTACCAACAACGCCATTTATTCTATTGGCTGCCAGTTGTTTTGCCAAATCTTCACCACGATTTCATTTTTGGCTCATTAATCATACTTTCTTTGGACCCATCGTTCGCAATTTTAGTCACAATGAAGCTATTCCTCGTGACATCTGCATACGCATTGTAATCTTTATTATCTGCACACTAGGTCTAACAATTGTCATCATGAATCAACTCTGGGTCACTGTGACCTTGACAATACTAGGCATTATTCTTTGCTCATATTTATGGTTTTCTAGTAAATCCACTTAGATAAACACTCTATGAAAAAATGCATGGTTTTATAAAAAGTCATCTATAAACAATAGCTTACAAAAAATTATTAATAATAATTATTTTTTAAAATTTTTGTAAGGAATTCTTGTTATTCACTTTCATATATAAAGTCGGGTAATTTTATTTTTGTGAAAAATATATTTATTACTCAAAGGAACAATGACAGACAATAGCAAAGAAACTAAATGAAATTACAACAATATCGAAGATTAACCAATCAGCTTTTCAGTGCCATACGAAACGTTGAGACATGCATCACAGAGCGAGAACGTCTATATACATTATCACTGCTCCATCAATGTAATTGTGAGGCATGCGTTTCATATTGTCTGGATGCCAATCAAGATGACATTGAGAGTATGGATCTGGCGCTAAAATCTGGATTAGAAATAATTGAGACTCACTCTAGTAGTTGTTTACTGGAACAATGGCATCCTGATTATCAAACAAGTAATCATGAGTTACATCAAGCATCTTTGAAGAAGTCCCTACATTAATCATTCAGCATTAATTACTCGGACACTTTAAGCGACGCGAGTGCATAAAACATACTTATCACTTTGATCAAGTCAGAAAATGATAAGGTCATGAACTATGTTGGTAAGGACTGGATAATTCAGCCAAGCTAGTGGGCCAATCTATAATATCAATCTGCTAAACAAATACACGCTCATACAACGCGTCAAGCAGCTTCCGCCTAGCATTCATGTTAATATTAATACCTTGCATGAATCTATTCTGTTGTGATGCGGTCTCCAAGTGTGGCAATACTGCCTCTTCAATCATGCGAGAATGTTCAACATCCAGTGTCACGTGACTAGTGAATAACTCTAAATCTTTTTCTTGAATATTGGGTATTTTTCTAAACCCTTTGAGTAACGACGTATAATATTTGGGAATAGGCCACTCACTGGCTATTCCTACTGCGGCAACAGCAGATAGCCAATCTCCATTACGCGTTAACTCTTCCATTTCGCTGATGTATTTTTTCAATTCAGGAATAATTTCATAGTTTTCAGCAGCTAATACTTCACACCCTACACCCTGCATAAAATTTCTGTATAACTGCATATGAGATTGTGCTTCATCGCCCAGTCCGTATTCATCATGAACTATTTCGGCAAGAACAAACTGAATCTTTTCATCTTGAACTATGCCCAGTGTACTGGCTTGGTACAGACGAGTGCGTAATATATGTGGATAATACAATTCGGCAAACATTTGCGCTTTGGATCGCTCAAATATGTGCATACCCTCAAAGTGTTGTATGAAGCGATCACTGAATAAAATATGTGTATCCAGCTGATTTTTTACATTTTGCAAAAACTGCTTCGCTTCCATCCGAATTTCAACCCTTAATAATGTTTGCACAGCATGGGGAAATTGCTGTAAAGTGTTATGTTGTAACAAACTACATATGTATCTTAACATGCATGACCAACACCGCCATAAACAATGCATTCAAAAGGCCTTAGCCAAAGCAAACAAACTATGTACAGAAAAAAAGCTCAGGCTAACCCCTATCAGGGAAAAAGTGCTGGAATTAATTTGGCAGAGTCATAAACCGATCAAGGCCTATGACCTTCTGGCTCAACTCAGTGATAAAAACCACATTGAAAAACCTCCAACAGTATACCGGGCGCTCGAATTCCTATTAAACAATCACTTGATTCATAAGATTGAGAGCTGTAATGCATACATAGGTTGTGAATTTGAACACACAGAAGACACCTGCCAATTCCTGATTTGCGATGAATGTGAAGAAGTGAAAGAAATAAAAGAGGCAGCATTAAGAGACATGTTATTTCAAACCAGTGAAAATGAAGGTTTCACTCCCCACCAAACTCATGTAGAAATTCATGGATTATGCGCGCATTGCGCCAAATAAAACTATCATGCTAAAAAATCTTGATCACTATGCCATTATTTTATCTGGCATATGCGCTGTGCATTGCATCGCGCTGCCTCTAGCTATCAGCTTGTTACCCTTCTTATCATTAAGCATGCATCATGGCGAAGACAGTCACAATTTGCTATTCCATCAACTTATTATCTTTATCATCATACCCATCACTTTATTTGCTTTAACGAGCGGATATCGTAGTCACAAAAAATGGCTACCCACCCTTATTGCTAGCATCGGTCTGATAATCTTACTCATCCCTGCACTATTTTTTGACGAGTTAATCATGCACCAGCTCATAACACACGATGACGAAGTGTTGATCACATTGATCGGTGGCTGTATACACGCCGTTGGTCATATTTTAAATGTGCAGAACACGCGTCAAATCCAACACATACACACTAATAGTCTCTAAGCGATTCTCAATCTGACAACATTCATCACTTCCATTTCCAATCCAGCAATATTTTTGTTTTCAGCATAATAGGTAAGATTAACGTACTGGTTTTTTAGACTCTTGTATTGCTGTTTACGCTTATATTGAAATGGTACGTGGTATCCCTCAATCATAAGAGTGTTAAGCACCCAATCATTATGCGGGCGTTGCACATGTGAACTCACTCTCATATATTCAGAATGCACTAACTGTCGGTGTCGTTTAAGTAATTTTTCAGGCCCATTATTTTTAATCATCTGTGTTATTGTTAATCGCTTAAGCGTATTATCTAGTCTACTATTATGCACGGGCAATCAACAGCAATCATCAACCAAAACATTGGAAGAGAATTAATCATGGCAATGAAACATTTTAAGAACGCACAATCCAAAGATATTTCATCACTAGGAATTGAGGGTATTAATGCATCACTTCAAGACTTGGTTTCATCCTCGAATGAAACCTCGCCTATAAGTTGTGGTTTTTTCAAAATGGAAGCAGGCAATCCACTTGAATATACATACAGCTATGACGAGTGCAAAATTATGTTGGAAGGTGAGATGACACTCACTGAGGCTGGCGGTGAAACAATCACCTTGACTCCTGGTGATGTTGTCTACTTTGATAGCGGCACCACGATTACTTTTTCCTCTAGTACCAGCGGCACGGCATTTTATGTGGGCCAGCGTGAATTCGGAAAATTATAATCCAGGATTGACTATATTCTCATTGATATTTGGTGGAGAGGCATATGATATGTCTCTCATCTGATATATGTCTGTCCATCAATATTCATCAGTTGGATCTCAAGATGTAAAACCCATAGCTGGTCTGCATATCCGTCAGGCTGTTTCTGTATTCTCCCATATTCTTTGCTAATACTTATACAGACATTTCATCCATTTATTTCTAATTCCATTTATCATATAGGGCTTAAAAAAACCCTAGACAATATTTTAATAAGCCACTCTGAATCTGTTTTCCTACGCAACTTATTGACAATTTTTTTATGCATATAGTTGAGTCCTCTCATCGATTTAAAGGGGATACTCTCCCATAAAAACACACAAATTTTCTGTATGAGATTAGGGTTTTGATAATGACTAGTTAAAATGATATCTCGCACAACACGTCTTAATAGAGCTTTTTTGAAGGAACTAATTTTATTAGATTCTATTTTTCTGTCAGTTCTAGAAATAATAGGATATGGATTTTCAAATAAAGTTTATCGACCTAAAAACGTCTTAGCTACTTTGCATTCCAAGGGATAATGACGATCGCATAGTTGTTTCAACTGTTGATCATTAAGTGAATTTAATATCGACTGTTTGGAGCCATGCTGCAAAACGAAATCATAATCACAAATTAATATACCACTTAAACAATGTCCTACAATTCTATACGATAATTAAATACACCTATTTAAATAGCATACTGCCAACCCAGCATAAGGCGATAGTCGGTTTTCATTTGAGGCCCATCTAAATCTTGGTGCAATGGCACACCCAATTCAACCCCTAAACGATGTCCACTGCCATGAAGATAATTCAACCCTAATATTCCATCAACACGTTGACCGCCTCGTAAATCTGTTCTTGCTGTCGGCGCCATCATTACATCAAGGTCATCATCGTCACCATCAATATTTTCCCAAGCTTTAGCATCAAGACGAAGTGATAGGCTCACGGAATGATTTAAGTTCATACTAGCCCATGTGCTTGCAGAGTATTCATTACCTAACTGATATCCTTGGTCATTCTTGCCTAAACGAAAAGTATTTAAAGTCTGTAATCCATACGTCCAATGCGCATACTTCATAACATAAGTTAACCCAAGTATAGGATCATATGTGCCGGAACCAAGTTGCATCATATATGGCATTCTGGCCCGCACACCCATAGCATTATCATCTTGCTTTTTAATTGACCCAATGGGAACTCCCATACCGATAGTGGCATGTAGCGATGAGTGATCATTACCCATAAGATTCCACAATGCCGACAACTTTAAATCACCAAACCCTTTAGAGCGTGTTTTGAATTTATAGTTGGCAGGCATCATACCCATGGACATCGGACTAGTAATCATTTCCATTTCAAGCTCTTTGTAGGGAATCATTGCCATCAAAGTGACATCGTCATTCAATCCAAACATGGCGCCAAACATGTGCATTTCCATAGTCATATCTAAGGGTGCAATCATAAAATCTTGATGAATTTCACTCACACTCACTGAACTGGTGCCATCACGATTGCCATCCATCTCCATACGCCCATAACGATACGAAAACATCCACTCACCGGCATTATGAGTATGATCTCCCATAACACCAATTGGAGCATGATCCGTCGGTAAACTGCTATCAGCAAATATACTTGGGGAGACAGCCATTAAAATAGCGGTAATTATGCAACAGTAGTTAAATATTCGATTCACTCATCACATCCTTGATTAGTTAGCATGTGAGAGATTATTACAAACATTCACACACCATGTAGTGTGTCATATTGTCGCACTCACACATCCTGAGGGAGCTTAAATTGATATAAAAAAATCTTTAATCCCAAACTCTAGAAGACTGTATCAAGCTATATAATTGCCCAATACGAACAAATAAAATCAACTCCGGCAGGATATTTATAAACTTTCTCAGTGATTGATGATTTATTTTTAGAGCGCATCACTATTCAATCTGATCATATCTAGATCACACCTGCGAGTTTTAGTATTAACAATTACAAAGCGATAAAAGTTCACCTCACAGCTGACAAATTGATACAACTGAGTGAGTAAGACGAGTATAGAAAACGCAATTAAAGAACATGGTGGCCAGAGACGGAATCGAACCGCCGACACGAGGATTTTCAATCCTCTGCTCTACCAACTGAGCTATCTGGCCGCAATTCATAACACTGTGGAGATGACCCAAGTAGGTCGTATCTCTGGATGATGCTATCGTGTCTCTGAGGTATATGAGACATGCGTCATGTAAAGTGTAGTGTGTGTATATGCTCACACGTCAGATTGTGAAGAACATACCTGCCATCTGATGCGGGATGCGATATTAAACAGACTCTTAGCCTGTGCGTCAAGTTTAGTCTTTGGGGGCTATAAAGTCTTTAGGTACTTCAGAACCTTCACCAAAAAGAAACTTTTCCATCTCCTCCTCGAGAAATTTGCGTGCTTTCGGATCAACTGGCGTCAGACGATATTCATTAATAAGCATTGTTTGATGGCCCACCCATGCCTCCCATCCTTGCTTGGAGATGTTCTCATAAATCCTCTGACCTAACTCACCTGGATAAGGGGCAAAATCCAGTCCCTCACCCTCAACGCCCAACTTACTGCATTGCACCATACGCGTCATGGTGTCTCCTTATTGATAATTTTTGATAAAGTCATGATTAAAGCATTATCCAGAAAATTGTTTTAACAACTTATTCACTGGCGCGGCAACACCAGCCTGAATCTGGGGATATTTATACCAGACCCATTCACTACGTTCCATTACCCTTAATGAGGGGGCATCCAGTTGTATCGAGATGGGCTGAATATTTAGACTATAATGACTAAACACATGTTTAATTAACTCATGCTCACAATAGTCTTGACCATTTTGGTTGAATTGTTCTTGGAACCATTGCACAGCGCTATGAGTGTTTTCAAATTCGGGGAAACTCAATAAACCACCCCATATGCCAGTGTCAGGGCGCCGCTCCATTAACAGCCCTTGTTCAGAGCACTTTACCACTAACATAACCACTTCTTTTTCTGGATAATCTTTTTTAGGCTTTCTTGTGGGTAAATTAGACTGCTCCAACATCTCATGAGCATAACAATCGTGTTGCACTGGGCATCGCTCACACTTCGCCCGACTGCGTGTGCATAGTGTTGCTCCCAGATCCATCATGGCTTGCGTATAGGCGGCATTATTATCAACTGGAGTACGCTGTTCTGCATATTGCCATAATATTTTTTCAACCTTTGCAGACCCAGGCCATCCATAAGTACCAGTATGTCTAGCCAGTACACGCTTCACATTGCCGTCTAATATGGCGTGACGCTGATTAAAACTAAGTGATAATATCGCGCCGGCTGTCGAACGTCCGATACCAGGCAAAGCCATAACTTGTTCAATGTTGATTGGAAATTTTCCCGCATACTTTTCAACAATAATTTGGGCTGCTTTGTGTAAATTACGTGCGCGTGCGTAGTAACCCAATCCTGACCAATGATGCAGCACAGCATCCTGAGAGGCACCTGCTAAGGTGGTAATATTTGGGAAAGCCTGCATGAATTTCTCGAAATAAGGAATCACCGTTTCTACCTGAGTCTGCTGCAGCATAA
>Ga0181562_10003102_pt1 | contig 12282 bp, 10 predicted proteins | sample 011ome_26_FD_139344 | JGI IMG/M metagenome (GOLD analysis project Ga0181562, IMG submission 139344) | Coastal salt marsh microbial communities from the Groves Creek Marsh, Skidaway Island, Georgia - 011511BT metaG (megahit assembly) | ecosystem: Environmental > Aquatic > Marine > Intertidal...
ACATCTACCAACTCAGCGCTCTTTTCAAACTCCGTTACCACATGAAATAGCTCTGCCATCTTCAAGCGACAAGGAACATTATTTGGATCCAACTCCATGCACTTTTTCCAAGCGTCGCGACTATCACGGGTTTTATTGGTTAAAAAGCCCAAATCACCTCGCAATTCCAATGCTTTCGTACGAGCGCTATCCATCTGGAGAACAGCATCAATATCCGCCGCAGCGTATTTCAGATTCTGCTGACGCAAATAAACAGCTGCTCTCGCTTCGAGTAGATGAAGATCATTAGGCGCATCTGCAATAGCGGCATTTAAACTATCCAACCTGCGCTGAGTGGGTGATACAGGCATTGCATTCTGCACATCACTTTCCGCAGGCAGGTCTCCAGCTTTATGTTCTGGAGTTGATTCTGATTGACATGCGAACATCAAAGCCGCAACTAGCACAAATAGGAAGTTTCTCATGCCTCAAAAATCGGGTAAAAAAAAAGCCCCGCCAAAAAGGCGGGGCTCTGAATTCCTGCGAAGCAGTTATTCTTAGAAGTTGTAACGGAATGTTGCGTTCCAAGTACGGCCGAATCCCATCCAAACGAAGTTTGCAGTATTCACACCGTTCCAGCTATCTGCACCATCAACCATGTGGATGTTGGTATTAGATTCTGCAATGTACATAGTGTTGAACAAGTTGTTCACGTTTACACGGAATGAAGCAGCTTTACCAGCCAATTCAAAACGTGAAGTGATACCCAAGTCAACCAAAGTGTATGCAGGAAGCTTCAATGCACCAGCGTTATCTGGGTTCAAGAAATCAGATGAGTTGATCGAGTAATCAGCGTACAAACCATCAACGTAACGAACACCTAGATCAAGAGCAACTGCTTTAGCTACCTTGTAATCTGCTCCTACGAACATTGTAGTCTGTGCAGCATCACCAATCTTAGCACCTTTAGTGTAAAGAGTAGAGCTACCGATTTCAACATTGTTATCATCAAATACTTTCGCCTCGAAGTCGTTCAAATACTTCCAGTCACCCAAAGAAGCCATAGCATTTACACGAAGCTTGTTGCTTACATTGTATTTAGCCTCCAATTCCAAACCTCTGTGGTTTGCGTTTACACCTGCAAACTGAGCAGTACCATCGACACCACCTAGATCAACTCCACGAGTGATGAAGCGGTTACCCCAGTTTGTGTTGTACAAGTTCACATTCAACTGCAAGTCGTTAGTGATGTAAGCGTAACCCAATTCAACCGAACGGATCAACTCATTTTCCAACTCAGCGTTGATATCATTTGCGTAGTTAGGGAATACAGCGTCGAACAATGGCTGACGAGAAATCATACCCGCGTTGAAGAACACGTTCATGTTTTCGTTCAAGTTGTAGTTCGCACCACCTTTTACGTAGCCACCAGGTAAGATTGCCCAATCAGAAACTGGGTTAGCTGGTTGGTCGAAGAAATCAATACGACGGAAGTTTTTCGAAGAGTAACCCGCTTGTAATACAGCCGTAAGCTTTTCGTCATCACTGTACTCGATCATACCGTTAACACCTGCCCACTGAACGCGACCGATGTTGTAGTAATCTAATTTTGGACCCGCCAAACCTGTGTTTGCGAATGGATTCGCTTCGATCGTCGTGTTGATGATTTGTCCGTTAGAGTTCTTGTTACCCGTAGAGTAGTATCCATCAAGACCCATAAGGTTGTTCAACGCACGGTAGTGGTAACCTGTGTAATCACGAAGATCCACACCGATAGACATATCCCAGTTACCTGTAGAGTACTCTAGGTTAGAGATCATCCCCACCCAGTTGTGTGAGTTCATAGAAGCACGACGTACCAAAACTGCACGGTTAACATTGCTATCACGGAAGCCGTTAGAACCGATCAATTGACCGCCAAAGCTAGAAATATCACCAGTGTAAGGGTTTGTAGACGCCTTATTCTCAGCGATCAGTGCATCAAAGTCGATGAAACCGTTCTCATCACGTGCACCGCGTGCACTAGCACCACCGTTCGCAACATCAAGATGCTGGTACAAATCCTTTTGGTAAGGAAGAATATCCAAAGTTGAGTTGCGGAAGTTGTTACCACGTGGACCAGTACCACCACCACGACCAGCAGAACCGTACAAAGAGGTAGCTAGTTTAAGGTCAGATGTGATATCCCAATCCCAGTTCAACGTCGCCAATGGCTTGTTGTAGAAGTTACGACGCATAGAGAACTCTTCTTTGTCTCCGTTTGCATTCGTAATAGTACCACCGTTAGAATTCCAACGAGGATCAATTTTTCCATCGTTCAACGCGTTGCCACCTTCTCCGAAGTAATCGAAGTCACGAAGACTCACCCACGCATCACGTTGGTGGTGCCACTGTCCAGCACCTAGGAATGAGAAGTTCAAGCTGTGGCTTGATCCTTTAGGATCGTATGCAACTGCAGCGAAGTAAGTATACCCTTCACCAGCAGTGTTGTTTACATAACCGTTACCCATCCACTTGCTCAACAAGAATGACGAAGCCCAACCTTTGTCGTTACGACCAGTGTTGTAAGACGCACCGTACTTTAGGTAGCCATCATTACCAGCACCTAAGGTTACTGTACCGCCTTCTTTGTTCTGAGCAACTTTAGTAAAGATACTTACTGTACCACCTACAGAAGGAACTGCCAAACGTGAAGCACCCAAACCACGCTGAATCTGGATACCTGATGCTACATCAGTCAAACCTTGCCAGTTCGACCAGTATACCCATCCGTTTTCCATATCGTTCACTGGCTGACCGTTGATCAAGAAAGAAGTGTTTCTTTGATCAAAACCACGCAATGAAATACGTGAATCACCGTAACCACCACCTTGTTTAGTAGCGTAAACACCTGGAGTAGTGTTCATGATCTCAGGAAATTCCTGATTTCCCACCTTCAAAGAAATATCCGAAGGAGTGATAGTAGAAACTGCAACTGGAGTTTCACGTGTACGAGCAATGTCGATAACGTCAGAAGTCACAGTAATTTCTTCCAGCATCTGGAACATCGAATCTGCCGCAGCAGTAGCATCCTGAGCTGAAGCAGAATAGCCAGCGAAAAGCGACCCTGCAAGTAATAGTACCTTTTTCATTTGTTTTTGTGAAATGGTTATTCAGGCACAAAAATAGAACTTATAGGTCAGTTACTGAAACAACAGAGTTAAGTCAGGTTTAACTTTTTTAACAAATTATTTAACAAAAAAGGCGCTGAAATTCAGCGCCTTTTGTTTCGTATTTGAGATTTTTCGAAGCTTACTCGGCAGCTGCAATTGCCGCTTTAATCTTAGCTTCAACTTCTTCAGCGAGCTCTGGATTATCGATAAACAACTGTTTCACGGTATCTCTACCCTGACCCAAACGCGTCTCTCCATAGCTGAACCATGAGCCACTTTTGGTTAAAATATCGTGTTCTACACCGAGATCAATGAGCTCTCCTGCCTTCGAAATACCTTGGCCGTACATGATGTCAAACTCCGCAGTACGGAAAGGTGGAGCCACTTTGTTCTTCACCACTTTTACACGCGTACGGTTACCCATAACGCGATCTCCGTCCTTGATTTGAGTAGATCTACGAATATCAATACGAACCGAGCTGTAGAATTTCAGAGCATTACCACCTGTTGTGGTTTCTGGGTTCCCGAACATCACCCCGATTTTCTCGCGCAACTGGTTGATGAAGATCACCGTACAGTTCGTCTTAGAAATCGTACCCGTGAGCTTACGCAAGGCTTGAGACATCAAGCGAGCCTGTAAACCTACGCGAGCATCACCCATCTCTCCTTCGATCTCAGCTTTAGGCGTAAGTGCTGCCACAGAGTCAATAATCAGAATATCAATGGCACCACTGCGAACGAGGTTATCTGCAATCTCTAGTGCTTGCTCACCGTTGTCCGGTTGAGAAACAATCAGATCGTCTGTGTTTACCCCTAGCTTCTCAGCGTAGAAACGGTCAAAGGCATGTTCCGCATCTATAAAGGCTGCAATTCCACCTTTGCGCTGACATTCAGCAATCGCGTGAAGGGTTAACGTTGTCTTACCAGAACTTTCAGGTCCGTAGATTTCAACTACGCGTCCCATAGGGTATCCACCGACACCGAGCGCGACATCGAGCGTAAGCGAACCTGTTGGGATAGAATCTACTTCTACAACAGGGGCATCGCCCATCTTCATGACTGTTCCTTTACCGTAGGCTTTATCCATACGGTCCATTGTGAGTTTGAGTGCCTTGAGTTTGGCGTCTTTATCTGCGCTCATAATCTTAGAATGCTAAAAATATTAGAATTTATACAAATGTAGGACTTTGATTCATTCGGCAAAGCCCTTTCTAATAAATTACAGCAAGAATTTTAATTTCCTAATACAATGCCAAGATCTGCTCTGTGGCTTCTTTGGTTTTTACCTTCTCTAAAACCTGCTCAATAACACCATTCTCATCGATGACGTAGGTGTGTCTATAGATGCCATCAAACTCACGTCCCATGAACTTTTTCGGACCCCATGCCTCAAACGCTTCGATGATACTTTTTTCCTCATCCGCTATGAGATTGTAATTCAACTCTTGCTTGGTAGCGAAATTCAACTGACGCTTTACTGAGTCTGCGCTAACGCCTACTACTTCAAACCCTTTTTCCGCTAATTCCCCGTAGTGATCTCTAAAGTTACAAGCCTCCGCTGTGCACCCTGGAGTCGACGCCTTTGGGTAGAAAAACAAGATTACTTTTTTCCCTTTAAACCCTTCTGAACTGATGGATTCTCCGTGCTGATTTACACCGCTCCATGACGGTGCTTCTTGTCCAATTTGTAATGCCATTGTGAATTTCTTTTATTTCTCAACACTTCGAAGTTAGCTTTGTTTGAATGCAAGAGCAGCTTGTTAACAGAAAATAGTTTTCCACATGAATAAGTCAGAACGGGTCCAATATGTGATCGACGAATTAGAACGATTGTATCCTGAAACCCCTGTGCCTTTAGACCACAAGGACCCTTTCACGCTACTTGTGGCGGTGGTGCTCAGTGCTCAATGCACCGATGAGCGTGTCAACAAGATTACACCGCTGTTATTTGAGGTAGCCGACAATCCTTATGACATGGCAAAGCTTACGGTTGAAGAAATTGCCGCTATCATACGACCGTGTGGCCTGGTACCTATGAAGAGCAAAGGAATCCATGCCTTTAGCAAAACCATCGTTGAACAGTTTCAAGGAGAGGTACCCGCTACGTTCGAAGATTTGGAGGCAATGCCGAGCGTTGGACACAAGACGGCTAGTGTTGTGATGAGCCAGGCGTTCGGAGTACCAGCATTTCCGGTAGATACACACATCCAACGTCTGATGTATCGCTGGGGACTATCCAACGGAAAGTCTGTTGAACAAACTGAAAAGGACGCGAAACGACTTTTCCCGCGTGACTTATGGAATAAGCTGCATCTACAAATCATTTTTTACGGCCGTGAATACAGTCCTGCGAGAGGATGGGATTTGGAGCGCGACTTCATTACGAGGAAAATTGGACGCAAAAGCGAAATCCACAAATGGGAGGCCGAACAAGAACGAAAGGCGAAGAAGAACATTGGGAGCAAAAAAGCTCGGAGATAGTTCCTATTTTTGGGCAACTTGAATACATAATAACAAGCATCTATATATGGGACGCGCATTTGAATTTAGAAAAGAACGCAAGTTTAAACGTTGGGCAGGGATGGCGAAGACCTTCTCGCGCATCAGCAAAGACATTATCATGGCGGTAAAGGAAGGTGGAGACAATCCAGATTCCAATTACCGTTTACGCATGTTGCTTCAGAATGCGAAAGCAGCAAACATGCCAAAGGACAATGTGGAGCGCGCCATCAAAAAGGCGATGTCCAAAGATCAATCGGACTACAAAACTATCATTTACGAAGGCTACGCTCCGCATGGAGTGGCCGTGCTAGTGGAAACAGCAACCGATAATAATACACGTACGGTGGCGAATGTTCGTTCGTACTTCAACAAATGCGATGGATCACTCGGAACCTCAGGATCTGTAGAGTTTATGTTCGAGCACAAGTGCCACGTAAAAATCGCTGCAGGAGATATCGACGTGGAAGAACTCGAGCTCGAAATGATCGATTTTGGGGCAGAAGATGTTTTTGCCGACACCGATGAGAAAGACGGTGAGGAGCAAGAAGTGATTATGGTCTATGGCCAATTCTCCGAATTCGGGAACATCTCTAAAGGCTTAGAGGAGCTCGGTCACGAAATCATTGAATCTGGCTTTGAGTACATTCCAACGACAACGAAGGAATTAAGCGAAGAGCAGACGAAAGACGTAGAGAAACTCATCGAGAAACTCGAAGAGGATGATGATGTGCAAAATGTGTACACCACCATGCGCTAATCGTAAAAGAACTAGATTACAGAACGCTCGAGAGGAAATCTCGGGCGTTTTTTTTGCACTACCCTTCTCTCTAAGCTTGCACAAACTCTGCTTGAGGAGCCTCTTTTTGCAACGCCTCTAAAAACGACGGTGAATCACACTCGACGATCATCTCATCGTAGCTGTTGTAATGCAGCTTCACTCCTTGCACGGGAGTGAACACTGTTTTAAGGGTGGCGCGAGTCACAGCATTAGGTAGGTGTTCTATTTTTCGAACGCGCACCAATTCTACCTCATCAAACCAATTCAAATTCGCAGTTCGTTGAATGAGTTTTCCATCTCTAATCTTAACGGGGACGTTTAATTGGATCAGACGAATGACAAATGTCGACGATGCACCAATAATGATCGAAGGAATGACCACCATCCCTGTCCACTTCATCAGAACTATACCAACTACATGAAATAGCGCGACAAGAAGTATTAGACGTCGTTTTGCACTCCCGATTTCAGGGCTCGATTTCTTAAAGACCAATTCCATAGTTGAAAAATAAAAAAAGCACGGTCCAAAATAAGAACCGTGCTTTATGATTTTCGCTTTTATAACTTCAACGCACTAGGCCATCTTGCGGAGTGAACTGCGCTCTATTTGATGCTGCGCATACGCTTTGGTGATGGTGATTTCCTTTTCATCCATACCGGGAGCATCAAACATATGATCAGTGAGAATTGCTTCACAGACACTGCGCAAACCGCGAGCACCTAGTTTGTATTCCAAGGCAATATCCACGATGTATTCGTAAACATCCTCTTCGAATTTCAGGTCGATACCATCCATGTGAAACAAATGCTGGTACTGTTTGATTAAAGCATTCTTAGGCAGCGTCAGAATGGCTTGCAGCGCCTTTTTATCCAAAGGTGACATGAACGTTACAATAGGCATACGACCAATCAACTCAGGGATCAAACCGAATGATTTCAGATCACTTGGAGTGATGTAACTCAGCAGCTCTTCGTCCATAATATGCTGACGCACTTCTTTGGAGTAGCCCAAAGTAGAAGAATTCAGACGTGAGCTGATCTTTTTCTCTATACCTACGAAGGCTCCACCAGCAATGAACAAAATATTCGTCGTATCCACTTCGATGTACTTCTGGTCGGGGTGTTTACGCCCTCCTTTTGGCGGGACATTCACCTTAGAACCTTCCAGCAGCTTCAGCAATCCTTGTTGAACGCCTTCACCACTCACATCACGAGTGATGGATGGATTATCTCCTTTTCGAGCGATTTTATCAATCTCATCGATAAATACAATACCCACTTGAGCACGAGTTAAATCGTAATCGGCTGCTTGTAAAAGACGTGTCAAAATACTTTCAACATCCTCTCCTACATATCCCGCTTCGGTCAACACCGTCGCATCAACGATGGTAAACGGTACGTTCAAAAGTTTAGCTATGGTACGAGCCATAAGGGTCTTACCTGTTCCGGTATTCCCTACTAAGACGATGTTAGACTTGTCCACCTCAGGAGCGTCTTTCACCGGTACTAATCCAATACGCTTGTAGTGGTTGTACACAGCAACAGCAAGAGTGCGCTTTGCTGGCTCTTGACCGATGATGTATTCATCGAGGTGGCTTTTTATCTGGGACGGAGTAAAATCGAACTCAGGCTTTGCAGCCACTTCCAATGGATTTGATTGAGGTTGCTCGCCCAACTCCGCATGGAGAATTCCTCCAGCTTGTCCAACACAACGATCGCAGATATGGGCATCCACACCTGCGATCATCATTTCTGTTTCATCTTTACTTCTTCCGCAGAAGGAGCAATGTATGTTGTTCTCTTCGCTCATTTAGCGTGCTTGGTTCTTACCCAACAAGATTTCATCGACCATACCGTAAGCTTTCGCTTCTTCAGCGGTCATCCAGTAATCGCGGTCTGAGTCAGACTCTACTTTATCAAAATCTTGACCACTGTGGTGCGAGATGATGCTGTAAAGCTCTTTCTTGAGTTTTAGGATTTCTTGCAAGGTGATTTCCATATCAGAAGCCTGCCCTTGTGCACCGCCCATCGGTTGGTGAATCATGATACGGCTATGCTTCAATGCAGAACGCTTTCCTTTCGCGCCAGCACACATCAGTACTGCACCCATAGACGCTGCCATACCTGTACAGATCGTCGCAACATCTGGGTTCACTACCTGCATAGTATCATAGATACCCAATCCAGCGTATACAGAACCACCTGGCGAGTTGATGTAAATCTGAATATCCTTTTGCGCATCCGCACTTTCGAGGAACAATAACTGCGCCTGTACGATGTTCGCAACCTGATCATTTACACCTGTTCCCAAGAAGATGATGCGATCCATCATCAAGCGTGAGAACACGTCCATTTGCGCAACGTTCATCTGGCGCTCCTCAATGATGTAAGGAGTGAGTGATGCGTCTACGTATTGGTCCACGTACATGCTCTGAATACCGACATGCTTGGTGGCGTATTTTTTGAATTCTTTTCCGAAATCCATGTTCAATTTGGTTTATGAGGTTAAGACAATTGCTTAGAAGTTTTGTTCTAAGTTATGCCTTTTCCGTTACCAATTTGATGAATTCGTCGTAAGTCACTTCTTTCTCCTCAACTTTGAAAGACTCTTTGTAGTGAGCCAACAATTTCTTGTTGTACACTTGGTCCGCGATGCGACGAGCTTCCTCTTGGTTCTCTAGTGCATTTTTAGCGATTCCTTTGAGCATTTCATCGTCCATACCCGCTTGTTGACCAAACTGCTGGAACTGTGCTTTCACGAGCTCAACGGTGTGATCCAAAAGATCTTCTTGGCTTACGTTGATTTCTGCTTCAGTGATTACTTTATTCTCGATCAACTGGTAACGCAATCCTTTTTCGGTCTTGTCCCAATCTGCTTCAACTTCTTCTGCTGATAATGGCTTTTCACCTGAAGTCTGCATCCATTTTTTCAAGAAAGTTGTTGGCAATTCCATCTCGGTCTTCTCCAACAAGTATTCTGCAACGTTATTCAAGAAGTACTGGTTCGCTTCGTTCTCGTACATGCGCTCAGCTTCTTCTTTCATCTTCGCACGCATCTCTTCTTCGCTAGAAACCACACCTTCACCGTACACTTTGTCGAAGAACTCCTGGTTCAACTCAGCTGGCTCCATGCGAGCGATACTGTTCAAAGTGAAGTGGAAAAGACCTGAAGAAGCCTCGAGTTGTGCATCCGTAACTTCCAATAGACCTGCGAAGTTGAATTCCTTAGCAAACGATTTTTTAGCATCGATCGGGAAGTCTGTACCCAAAGCCGTTTTAGCCAATTCGCCTTGTGCTTTCTTCGTTTTCAAGTTGCTCCCTTCGAACTGAGCAGCTTCTTTAACGATACCACCTTCAACAGCGTTGCCATCAGCATCAACCTCGGTGAATACACCTTGGTACATATCTGTAGCTTCTGGTTTTTCTGGCTGCGTCATGCTTCCGTAACGGCTACGAATATCTTCAACGTAAGTATCTAATACTTTATCGTCTGCGATGACTTTCACGCCATTAATTTTATTGCGCTTAGAAATCTTCACCTCAAACTCTGGGCTCAAACCTAGCTCGAAACCGAAGTTATAGGTTCCAGGAGTATCGAAGTCAATCTCTTCTTGCTCAACTGGAAGTGGATTCCCAAGGATATTCAATTTCTCTTCTTGAATGTAGTTGTAAATGCTGTCCTGAAGCATTTTGTTGATCTCATCAATCAATACCGCTTTACCGTACTGCTTTTTGATGAGTCCCATAGGAACTTTACCCGGACGGAATCCTGGGATGTTCGCGCTCTTGCGGTAGTTCTGCAATACCGAATCTACTTTTTCTTGGTAGTCTTCAGGTGTGATTTCAATGTTAACCAACAGGTTCAGCGCGTCAACTTCGTTCTTGCTAATGTTCATTTGAGTCCAATTAAATTTTTTCTCCCCATACAATTGAGGGCTGCAAAGGTAGTAACAATTTGCCTTTTATAGGGTTACCTATTCATACTCCTCTTTTGAATTCCTTTAACGTTCTCTAGCGCCGAGCTAAGCTCCAAAGATTGTACCTTGCTCCTTACCTATGTTAAAACGACTTATGCAACGTAAGAACTTGAAATATTTGCTCCCTATTTTGGGTGGAGCCCTCCTCATTGTTGGTTTCAAATGGCTTGGACCTCAAGAAGAAAAAGAAGCAGTGATCTTCGCTTTAGTGCGTGACGCCCTCACTAATGTGCACTTGCAGCCGAAGGAAATGAACGATGAACTCAGTGCAGAGGTCTTTGACGCATATATCGAGAGTTTAGATTACAACAAGTTGTTTTTCACCCATGGCGAGGTGAATGAATTGGCCGCAAGCAGGACCCTTTTAGACGACGCTTTCTTCGCTACAAACACCCAATTTTTTGAAGCGAGCTATACTAAGGTACTCGCGGGAATCAAAAGATCAAGGAACATTTACACCGAACTGCTGCAGTCGCCATTGAACTACGATGCGAACGAACGCATATTGAATAATCCGGAAAACCGGGGTTGCCAAAGACGAAAACGCACTGCGCACCAACTGGGAGCAACACCTCAAGTGGCGCATCATCAACAGGATTTACGAAAAGGACCGCGCTCAGAAAGAAGATGCAGAGACCGACGCAACGATTGAGCTTAAAAGCTTTGAGGAGCTCGAAGTGGTAGCGCGTGAAAAAGAATTGGAGCTTCAGGAGGAATGGTACGATGATATGATGGACGTGACTCGATTGGAATGGTTCGGCATGTACATGAATGCGTATTGTGAAGCCTACGATCCACACACGTCTTATTTGGCACCTCAACAAAATGAAAACTTCGAATTGAGCATGACAGGCCAATTTGAAGGAATCGGCGCCCAGCTTAAAAAAGTTGGCGACTATATTACCATCGAGCGCATCATCGCTGGATCCGCCTGCTGGAAGCAAGGAGATCTTGAAGCCGGAGATAAGATCGTTGCAGTAGCCCAAGGCGACGGAGAGCCGGTGGATGTGATCGGCTACAAAATCCGTGAAGCCATCAAGCTTATTCGCGGAAAAAAGGGCTCTGAAGTTCGACTCACCGTCAAGAAAAAAGATGGATCTAGAGCGGTCATCCCAATCATCAGAGATGTGGTAGAGCTGGAAAGCACTTTCGCTCGAAGTGCTGTTTTAGAAGGCGCGACCTATGAAAAAAAGGACGGTAGTTTTGTACAAACCAGCAATTCTGGACACAAGGTGGGCTACATCAAACTTCCAAAGTTCTATGTCAATTTCTACAAAGACGCCAACCGCAATGCTGCGGAAGACGTAAAAAAAGAGTTGATCCGATTAAAAGAAGAAGGTGTTGAAGGCATCGTTTTAGACCTCAGAAATAACGGTGGCGGCTCCTTGCCGGCGGCTATAGAAATCGCTGGACTTTTCACTGAGAAAGGACCGCAAGTTCAAGTCAAAAACTTCCAAAGTGGAACGCGTGCAAAAAACAACAAAGACCCACAAATCTATTGGGACGGCCCGCTGGTAGTGTTGATTAACAACTACAGTGCGTCGGCTTCTGAAATTGTGAGTGCGGCACTACAAGATCGCGGTCGTGCACTTATTGTTGGCCCTTCGAAAAGCACCTTCGGAAAAGGTACCGTTCAAAACATGTTTGATTTAGATCGTGCGGTAAACGGAAAGCTGAATGAGCTCAAGCCTTTGGGTGCAATCAAAATAACGACAGAAAAATTCTACCGCATCTCCGGTGGAACAACACAACTGCAAGGTGTGGTACCGGATGTCGCTTTGCCTGGTCCTTATGATCAGATCGAAATTGGCGAAAAAGAATACGAAAACGCCCTGAGTATCGACTACGTAGAACGTGCCAATTACAACGAAGAGGCTTCGCGTAAAAAAGGATA
>Ga0181562_10003110_pt1 | contig 12268 bp, 11 predicted proteins | sample 011ome_26_FD_139344 | JGI IMG/M metagenome (GOLD analysis project Ga0181562, IMG submission 139344) | Coastal salt marsh microbial communities from the Groves Creek Marsh, Skidaway Island, Georgia - 011511BT metaG (megahit assembly) | ecosystem: Environmental > Aquatic > Marine > Intertidal...
GGAGTCCATCTAAATCAATATTAAATCTATTTTCAATTGCCTCACTATCACTAAACAAGGAAGAGCTTCTGCCCCATGATCTTAGTAGCCTAGCTTTCTCATAAACCGCATTTGAATTCGTAACAAGCATGCCGCCATTACCAGCGCCATTAATAACATGAGATCCATAAAAACTAGTTATAGCTGCATCACAGTATGAACCATTTGACTTTCCAAAAAGTTTTGCCCCCAGAGTATCTGCAGAATCACAAATAATCTTGATATCTTGATTTTTATCTTTAACAATTTGATTAATTTTCTCCCACTCACAAATATTACCCATTAAATCAGGCGCTATAATTGCACTTGTATTTTTATTGATAGCTTTTTCTAATTGATCTACGTCAATGCAATAAGTATTTAAACCTACATCTACAAAATGAGGAATTAAATCATTTTTAACCAAGCAACCAACTGTAGTAGCAAATGTTAAAGCTGGAGTAATAACTTCTGAACCCTTTGGTAAATTTAAAGCCTCAATCAAAACATATAATGCAGAAGATCCAGAGTTAACCATCACAGCCTTTGATTTTTCAAATGATTTTGCAATCTTCTCTTCGAATAAGCTTACATTTTTAGACATTTGAGTTGTAGTATTGAGAACCTCTACAACAGCATCTATCTCATCTTTCCCATGAACTGTAGATCCATATGGCACTCTTAAAAATTCTTTCATAATTATTCCTTTGAATTATTCTATTTTTCTAGCTTAAGTCTTGAATGATGAATCTATTATATTAGAAATAAAATAAATACGCTTAGCTAAATAAAATAATTTTTAGAATAAAATACTTGCAGCACTAATGTTAGAATAAATAAATTAAATTAAATAATTTTAAATATGAAAGCAGTAATTTTGGCTGGCGGATTAGGCACTAGATTATCAGAGGAAACACATAGCAGACCCAAGCCAATGGTCGAAATCGGGGGGATGCCGATTCTTTGGCATATTATGAAAATTTTTGATAGTCATGGCATCAATGAGTTTATTATTTGCTGTGGTTATAAGGGATATTTTATCAAAGAATATTTTAAAAATTATCACTTAAGAAATACAGATGTAACATTTAACTTAGGTGACAATAAAACTCAAATTCTCAGAAACACTAAAGAAAATTGGCAGGTCACATGCGTAGACACCGGAAACGATACACTCACTGGCGGAAGATTAAAACGAGTCAAAGAATTCCTTAATCCAGATGAGTCATTTTTATTTACTTACGGCGATGGCGTAGGTGATATCGATATCAGCTCGCTTATTATGTTTCATAAGAATCATAAAAAATTGGCAACAGTAACTGCGGTAAATCCTCCTGGTAGATTTGGCATACTAAACATTGATAATCAAGATAAAGTAGAGCAATTTAATGAAAAACCAGACATAGGAAATTCGTGGATAAATGGAGGATTTTTTGTCCTTGAACCCTCCGTTATTAATTATATCCCTGAATATAATGCAGCTTGGGAAGCAGAACCACTTCAAGCAATCACAAAAGACAATCAATTAATGGCATACAAGCATCACGGATTTTGGCAACCAATGGATACAATTTCTGAAAAAAAATTCCTTAATGAGCTATATCTGTCTGATTCTGCTCCATGGAAAAAATGGGAATAAATAACTATTTATAGGTAAAAGCTATAAAGAATTATAAAAAATAATGCCAAAATATTATAAAAATATAAAATTTCTTCTTGGGGAAAAATTCAAGAAAATTTTTCCTTTATCACTTCTCTTCTTAATGACATCAATAGTTGATCTCTTTGGCATTGGTCTTATTGGAGCATACGTAGCGATAATATTTGATCCAACGTTTATTAATCAACTAAATCCCTATCAAAGTTTTGATTTCATAAAGGATTATCATCATGCTGAATTAATTTTTTTCATTGGCTTAATTATGATAGGAATTTTCATTTTAAAATTTATTTTTTTACTTATATCCAATTTTTTTATCCTATCATTTGCAACTTCTGAACAGGCAAAAATTCAAAAAATGCTTGTTAAGGGGATGCTAAATCAAAGCTATGAAAATTTTTTAATCAGTAGCAGTGGGGATAATCTATCATCCGTTGCAAATTTTTCGGGCAATTACAGAGAAGTTCTTCAAGCAATTCTTCAAATTATTAGCAATTCAATTGTTATTATTGCGGTATGTGTTTTTTTAGGATTATCAAGTTTATCAACATTAATAATTTTAATTTCATTAATGACGTTAATTTTTGGAATTTATAATTTTATTTTTGCTAAAAGAATTCATTCGTATGGAGAAAACTATATGGATGGAGCAAGAAGGATGATTCAGGGCACGACTGAAATTGCCAATGGATTAAAGGAGATTAAGACTTTAGGGAAAGAAGACTTCTTTATAAAGCTAGTTCGAAACTCAACAGAAAAAGTTAGAAAAAGCTCATTGAGATTAAATTTTCTGAGTATTATTCCTAGAAATCTTATTGAAGTAATACTAATTATGTTTATTGTTTCTATTGTATTTTTAAATTTAGATAACAACATGAATCTTTCTGCAACTCTCTCTATGCTAGGAATTTTCACTGCTGGTATGGTCAGAGTTGCCCCATTAATAAGCCAACTTCAAATTTGCTGGAACACCATAGTTTATGGTCAAGAAGCAATAAATAAGCTTGCAACTATTCTCGAAAATCAATTAAAAGATCAGAGTTATTCCAATTTTAAAGAAATTGTTAGTCCTCTATCTAGAGATAAAGCTTTTTCCTCTCTTAAATTAAATAATATTACTTATACCTATCCAGGAAGCGATCTAAAATCAGTTAATGATATTACATTCCAAGTAAATAAAGGGGACTTTATTGGACTTATTGGGCCTTCTGGGGCTGGAAAAACATCATTAATCAATGTGATATTAGGTTTCTTAAAACCAAGCTCTGGAACAGTAGAATTTAATGATTGTAATATTTCAGATAGTATTTCTTTATGGAGGCAGTATTGTGCATATCTTCCCCAAGATATCTTTTTAATAGATGGAACCCTGAAAGAAAATATTACATTTGAAAATAAAGGAAATATCAATTTAGAGCTTATTAATAATGCTATTGAACTTTCAAAACTTTCGAGCTTTATCTCTAACTTACCTCATGGGATTGAAACTCAAGTTGGTGACAAGGGTGTAAGGCTTTCCGGAGGGCAGAAGCAACGGGTTGCTATAGCAAGGGCGATTTATCATCAAAGAGAACTTCTAATTCTTGATGAATCTACTTCGGCACTAGATTCAGTTACTGAAAAAGAGGTTATGGAAGAATTGATTGGTTTGCGTAATGAGAAAACAATTATTGCAATTGCTCATAGAATAACAACACTCAAAGAATGCAATAAAATTTTCAAACTTAATGCTGGTAAATTGACGGGGCCTTTTGTTTATGATGATATTGTGCGAGATAATTTGGAGGCTGAAGCCGGAATCGAACCGGCGTAAACGGCTTTGCAGGCCGCTGCATAACCACTCTGCCATCCAGCCATATAATCTAATCAATTATAGTTAAGCGCGAACTTAAGTATAATATATTTAATAAAAATAGTGTCTTCATTTTAAACGAGGGTAAAGTTGATGCATATTCCAAATAGGGTGATCTGGTTATTTTCAAATACCTATTTAAGAAAAAATAACAATTTTTTAACAAACAAACCTAAATTTCTTCCTTATAGCATTATTATTCTTATTTATGGAATTATTCAAATTCTCTACCTCTTTTTAAAAAATTTTTTATTCTCAAGAAAAATACACATAGTGCCTAATCAAATAGTTATTCAATCAGAGGCACCGCACATGCATTTAAATTATTTTAGATTTTTTAACAAAAATAAATGCTCAGAAAAATTTATACTAATCGAGTGCTTCAATAGAAATCAATTTACAAAAATTGATAGACTTCCACTTTCTAACTTATTAAAAGAATTTTTTGACAACTATAAAGAACTAGTAGAATTACTATCTAAGCTTGATTCTAGTGATAGAAAGAATGAAATGTGTAACCTTGCATTAAAATCGCTACCAATTTTCTCCTACTTTACAACTTTATTTGAAAATCTACATAGAAAAAATGATTCTATTGAAGTCTTTGCTGGCGGGGCGGATTTAATTTCGTCTGCAGCAATTGTAAAAAATATTAGATCGCATTATCTAACTCATGGTTTTCTAAATAGTCCTCAGCATAGTAATAAAAAAGATTTTAATTCTTCGGAATATTCTATTATTTATCCCAGATATACCTCTATTTATACTTATTCAATAGATGAAAAAAACTTTCTCGAAAAATTTGATGCAAGCAATAATATAAAATTATATCCAACTGAACGACTAAATGATTTCAACAAAAGTATTGCAATATTTTTAAGCTCTCTTGATAAAATGATGGATCTTCAAACTTTAGATGAGGTAATACGTACATTTTCGTCCTATCAATATCAAATCATTATAAAGATTCACCCTTCGTATAATGGAAGCATTTGCGAAAAAATATCTCATTATAAAAATATAATTTTTGAAGTAGCTCCAGAAAATTCTGCATCTGATTTGATGCAAGAATATAAACCATCATTTGCTTTGGGTTGGCTATCTACCAGTTTATGTGAAGCATTTAATTTAGGAATTATTCCTATATGCCTTAACAACAAAGAAGAGATTGAAAACACCAAAATAATCTATAAAACTGAAGAAAGATCATACATTTGGAAAGAGGAAAAAAAACAAATTATAAAAGCGCTGAATTCTGGTTCAGTCAAGAACTTAATAAAAGTTTTTTAACCTAGCAATCATAAATTTCTGTAAAAAAATTATTTACAACTTCTGAAACTGAATTGAGTTGATCTTTGCTAATGTTAGTTGATGAGGGAAGTGTGCATACTCTAAAATAAACGTCTTTTGAATTAACTAGATTGCTACTAGGGCATTTAGAGTAAGGTGGCTGCAAATGCATTGGTACCCAAAAGGGTCTCAGATGAATGCCTCTATCCTGAGCATATTGATAAAGATTTTCTAAATTAAAATCATTAACATCATCTAAAATAAAGTAAGAAATCCACTTGGATGAAAAAATATCATCATGGAAAGAAACTTTATCTAAATACTTAAAATTATTAACATAATGAGTGAATATGTCTTGTTTAAATGAAATGAATTCTTCATATCTTTCAAGTTGAGCACAGCCAACAGCAGCTTGAATATTTGTCATCCTATGATTAAATCCTACTTTATCATGAATATACTCATAGCCACTTCTGGCGGTTGTGCTTGTATGTTTGCATAAATTAAAAAAAGGCTCATGATTTGTTAAGATAGCTCCACCACCCCCGCAAGTAAAAGTCTTATTGCCATTAAATGATATGGTGATGCAAGTTACATCTAGCTCCCCAAGGTCCAAATTTTTATATTTAACTCCCAAGGCTCCTGCTGCATCTATGATCACTGGTATATTAAAATCATTAAACAATTGATTTATAACCTCAAAATTAGTTGCATTTCCTAAAGCAAATACAGGTATGATAGCTCCGATTCGTTGATTGGAATCTTTATGATAGAAATCGCCGTCTAATTTATAGCACTCCTCCTCCAGGGACTTTCTTACTAATGAAATGTCTAGATTTAAATCCGATGGATTAATATCAAATAACCATGGAGAAGCGCCGCAATGACTGACTGCATTTGCAGTAGCAATAAAAGTGTAATCAGGAATGATTACAAGCTCACCATGCTTAACTCCTGCATTATGAAGAGCTAATGAGAGAGCAGAAGTACCGGAATTTACTGCGCAAGCAAATTGAAATTTAGAAAGCGAACAAAGATTTCTTTCAAATTCATCAACAAATCTTCCTACAGATGAAACAAATTCTGTTTCTATACATTCGTTTAGGTTTTTTAATTCGTTACCGCTTATATTAGGAACACATATTGGAATATTAGGCTTAAGATCCATTTTCAATATTATAATTACCGTAAAAATCTTTATCTTTTTTGAGATCAAGATACAGGCCTTGCTCTAAGAGATTAATAATTTCTTTGATTCCGTCTTCAACGCTCCAAATAGGCTCAAAGCAAAGTTGAGTTTTTACTTTAGAAAAATCTACTATGTAATTTCTGGGATCACTTCCTCCAGAAACAAAATCTACCATCAAATCAGGGATATGAGTTGCAATAATTTCAACAATGTTGCGTTTTGTTAAATTATTTCTATCTCCACCTGCGTTGAAAATTTCAAAATCAGTTCTTGAAACCTCGATTTCTAGAACTCTTTGTATTAAGTTAGAAAAATCTCTTACATGACAATATGGTCTCCAAGTGTCAGGATCATATACTTCAAGATGTTTTTTTGAAAAAGCGTCATGAACAAACTCATTTACTGTTAGATCAAACCTCATGCGCGGAGATGCACCAAAGGCAGTTGCAAACCTTAAAATTGTTGCAGAAAAGTCAAAATTTTCTTTATTAGAAATTAGAAAATTTTCATTTCTAACTTTATCCTCAGCATAAAGTGATAAAGGATTTAATGGGAATTCTTCATCGGCTTTTTCTCCATCAGATATCAATCCATAATTTGAGCAAGTGGAAATAAAAATAACTTTATTTAATTTATTATTATTTGCTTGCGTAATGAAGTTTTTGATCCCTGAATTATTTATCTCAGAAGACAGATTGGGATACTTTTTAGTAATTGGATCTCCAACCAATCCAGCCAGGATCACTACATCGGTTATTTGATTTTTTGAGTAAAAATCAACGTCGAGCTCTTTACGAATATCATGTTGAAAATATTGAATGTTATCGAACAATAATAAAGTGAGGATTGCTTTATTATGCCCATAGATAAAGTTATCTAATATAATTACCTCAATTCCATTACTTGCTATATCTTTAGCAATGGAAATGCCTATGTAGCCCCCTCCTCCAACTAACAAGACTTTCCTCTTAAGACCAGGGTATTTTTCTTGGAACCTTTGATTCTCTAATTCAATAGATTCTGAGATCCAAGGATCTTCGTAATTCATAATGTATTATAATGTCTGATTTGAAATGAAACAGATTATACTCCATATTTTATTTTAACTCAGTGATAAAGAATAAAAAAAACATCGCCTTCATCTTTGCTAGAGGTGGATCAAAAGGACTGCCAAGAAAGAACATAAAGCTATTCAATGGAAAACCATTAATTAAATGGACAATAGATCAGGCATTTCAATCTAATATTTGCGAAGAGATTATTGTGAGCACTGACGATGAGGAAATAGCTAAGGTTTCAATAGATTTGGGTGCGAGGGTTCCTTTTTTAAGGCCACAAAGTTTGGCAACCGATGATTCAAGAGAATGGCTTGCATGGCAACATGCCGTAAATGAGCTATATGAAAATCAAGACTATAACTTTATCTCTCTTCCTTGCGTTTGTCCTCTTAGGACTCCAGATGACATACGAAATGCTGTTTCATATTATGAAAATAGTACTTCTGACTTAGTCTTTACTATGTCAAAATCAGATAGATCTCCATACGTCAATATGGTGGAGCAAGATAATGAAGGTTTTGTGAATCTTTCGAAGTCAGTTGACACTACAAAAATTTATCGCAGACAAGACTCACCCATAGTTTTTAACATAGTGCCCTCTGTTTACGTTACGAGCCCTAAATATATATTATGCAATAACTCAATGTGGGATGGTAAGATCTCAGGCTTTGAAGTTCCGCATGAACGGGGAATAGATATTGATTCTGCAATTGATTTTAATATAGCGGAATTTCTTCATAAAAATATACATGGCAAAAAGTAAAATAAAAATTATAGCTGAGGTTGGTGTTAACCATAACGGTAGCATTAAGAGTGCCTTGAGGTATATAAAGGCTGCTAAGAGTGCTGGAGCAGATGCGGTTAAATTTCAATTATTTTCTGCAGATAAATTAGTTACTAGGCAAGCAAAGACTGCAAAATATCAGGAATCATTAACCGGAAATAAGAATCAATTTGATCTATTAAAGAAACTGGAACTCACCCAAAACGATATTATAAGTCTTCAACGTGAAGCAAAAATACAGGATATCGATTTCATATGCACTCCTTTTGATATTGACTCACTGAAATTCTTAATGGATCAAAAGATCTCGGCAATTAAATTATCATCTGGAGATTTTGATAATATTTTTTTTCATCATGAGATTATTAGAAGAAAATATCCAGTGATTCTTTCCTCTGGTATGTCAGACTTCAGTGAAATCAAAAAGGTAATTGATCTATATATATCAAAAAGACATAAAATGATCACTCTACTGCATTGTGTTAGTGTTTATCCAGCAGAAATTAAAAAATTAAATTTAAACTTTATTTCTACATTAAAAAAATTATATCCAGATCTTATTATTGGGTTTTCAGATCATACTAATGAAATTTTGACTGGCGCTTTAAGCTGCTCAGCTGGAGCAAAAGTAATAGAAAAACATATAACATTTTCTAATAACTTTCTTGGACCAGATCACAAGGCATCTCTAACAATATCGAATTTTAAGAAATATACAAAAATGATTAGACTTGCCCAAATTTCATTGGGTAAAGAAATTAAGTCTATTTATAATGATGAGCTAGAAATTAAAAAAATTGCAAGAAAAAGTTTGGCATACTCAAAAGACCTTAAAAAAGGCAATAGAATTTCAAAAGGCTCTATGCATGCTTTAAGACCCGGCAATGGTATATCTACATTTGAATACAAAAATCTTATTGGCAAAATACTTAAAAAAGATGTTAAAAAAAATACTTTACTTAGAGGCTCTGATTTTTTGAATGGATAAATTAGGAATAGTCTCAGTTGGCAGGTCTGATTTTTCTATTCTAAAGCCATTAATTGCTGACATAGAAAAAAATTACAAGAATTATCAAATTTTTGCATCCACCGCGCATTTTTCAAAGACCTTCGGCTACACTGCATCAGAAATTTATGAATCTTTCTCAAAAAAAAGCATTAGTATTGTTGATACAAAAATAATTGTTAAATCGCCCCTTCTTTTAAGCAAATCAATAAGTATGCATGTGCAAGAATTTGCCAAACATTTTAGTAAAAATAAAATTAAAAAAATTATTTTACTTGGAGATAGGTACGAAACTTTGGCTGCAGCCATTGCTGCAACATCACTATCAATAACAATCAATCATTTACATGGTGGAGTAATTACCTTGGGTTCAATGGATAATGCCTTTAGAAATGCAATTTCAGAAATGTCTCATTATCATTTTGTTGATAACAAAAATGCAAAAAAGAGGCTTTTAAGCAAAGGCTTTGATACTAAAAAAGTTTTTTTTGCAGGCTCACTTGCTGTTGAAAATATTTATAGAATAAAAAATATCAATACTGCTAATTTTTTTAAAAAAGTATTTAATTCAGACAAACCAAGGTCATTTGCTATAGCAACATATCATCCTTCTACAACTGGAAAGAAAGATGATCTTAAGGTGATAAAAAATATTATTAAATCTGTAACAGAATCAAAAATATTCTTAATTTTTACTTTTCCAAATGCAGATTTAAATAATCAGCACATTATTAATTTACTTCAAAGAGAAGAGAAAAATAATTCCCTCTTAATAGTTAGAAAAAACCTGGGTGCGTCACTCTACTTTCAGGCTTTAACACGATCTAATTTTATGATTGGAAATTCATCAAGTGGCATCATAGAATCAGGAGCATGCAAAATACCTGCAATAAATATAGGCAATCGCCAAGAAGGAAGAGACTGCAACCCAAATGTTGTTCATTGCAACGGGACTCAAAAAGATATTAAAAAAAGTTTACATGAAATTAAAAAGCCAAGCTTTATAAAGAGAGCATTCCAAGATGACATTTATTTTAGGGAAAATACTTCAAAATATATCTTGGAGCAGATAAGAATTTTACCCTAGAATTAAACAAGATCTTCAAATCTTTTAAGATCTTCTTTACTACCAACATCAAGCCATAGATCTTGGATCTGGTGAACACCAACTCTTTTGCTTAGATTAAGTAATTTTGAAATCAATGTCGTTGCATCGTATGGAATATTATCAGGTATTTCATCAACGGCTGATTTGTTAAGAACATATATGCCGCTATTTATATTCATAGAAAAATTTGGTTTTTCAGATAAACCTATCAAGACTGAATTATTTTCCTCTAAAACACCATATGGAACTTCTACAGAGTAATTTTTTCCACACACTGTAAGATCAAATTTATTTTTGGTATGAAAATCAATCATGTCTTTAAATTTTGTAGTACAAATAATATCTCCATTAGACAAGATAATTGGAAATTTTATGTTAGGAATCTTAGAAAGCTCTGAGAGCGAGCCAATCGTTCCTCTTTTATTAGATTCATATATATAACTTATAGAGATGTCTCTAGATGCGCCATCCTCAAAATATCCTGTGATCATATCAGAAAGGTAGTTAACAGAAATAACAAAATTTTTGAAACCTTGAGCTTTATATCGATCAATAATAATTTCTAAGATTGGTTTATCTCCAATCTTTAACATGGGCTTTGGAGTTTTTAATGTAAGGGGGTGCAATCTTTTGCCTAAACCGCCAGCCATGATTACAACAGTGTTTGGATGAATAAGATCTAAACCTGCAGATCTTAATCTAAGCCCAACAAGACAGCCTGCATCATCAATTATTGGCAGGTGCTCTATATTATTTTTATCAATTAAAGAAAGCTGCTCAGAAATACTTAAAGACTTCAGCGCTACAATTGGATTTAAATTAATTGCGCTAGAGGTTTCAAAATTTAGGCTCTGAAATTTTATGATAGCGCGTCTGACATCATAATCAGTAACAATGCCTTTAAAAAGGCCAGACGAATTAACAACAAGAGCTATTCTGTGCCCTCCCTTTTCAATAACATCTAATACCTCCAGAACAGTCAAGTTATCTGAAATAATCAAGTTTTTTATAGCTTTACTATTTAATAAAATTGTTTTCATTATGATATTTTTTTTACTGGAACTCCTACATATACTCCTGGTTCTGAAATATCTTTAGAAACAACCGAGCCGCTGCCAATAGTCACATAATCAACAATCTTAATGCCTGGATTAACGCAGCTTTTTGCGCCAATAAATACCCCATTACCAACTTTGACTCCCCCACAAATAATAGCTCCAGGACCAATATGCGAAAAATTTCCTATATGACAATCATGCTCAACAACTGCATTAGTATTAACTATAGAATGCTCTGATATTAAAGAGTTAATATTTATCACAGCTCCTGCACTAATATATGAACCGGGCAAAATTTCAGAGCTAGATGAAATTACGGAAGCACTATTTATAAGTTTTGCAAAACTGTGAGAACGAAATTTATCTGCAATTTTGCTTCTAATAAAATTATCTCCAATTGCTATAAATGACTCTGTATTATCTTCTTGAATTTCAGGCGGATCACTCGTGACAAATGAACTTTTAGGAAAGTGGATGCTGATATCAGCAAATTTATTGGAATCATAGAAAAAAATTTTTTGATACGTAGAGTCTTCAACTAAGGAATCTGCAACTACTTTTGCATGACCTCCGGCTCCAATTATCCATAAGTTCATTTTGATTAATAGTATAGTATAAAAGCTATATAAAAAATTGATTTATTTTAATAGAGGAATCTTCTCCTTTATATTTTTTAAATGATGCCTGGGTATATTGGATAGCTGTTTGCAAGGTGATAATTAATGCAAGAAATAAAGCAAAGTCAGCAATGAATTTTAATAGGCTGTTATTAATGTAAATTGCAAAAATATACATACCGAGAGAAGCTAGCTGAATGGTTGTTTTGATCTTTGCCAAAAATGTTACTTCTGTGGCTTGAGTATTACCTAATCTAGCATTTAAATCTCTGAGAGCTGAAACCCAGAATTCTCTTGCAAGCATGATGCATGAAATAAAGCCTATATAAATGCTTGCAAAATAGAGTGTTAATGCAAAGAGCATAAACAAAACCAATATCTTATCTGCAATAGGATCTAGTACTTCGCCAAGTTGCGAAGAAAGATTATATTTCCTTGCTAGGGCTCCATCAAAATAATCAGAAATACTTGCAAAAATAAATAGAAATAAGGAAGCCATGAATTCCTCCCAATAAAGTATAAGAATAAAAATCATGGGCCCAAGTAGGATACTTGAAATGGTTAAAAAATTTATAAAGAGTTTCATTGAATTGATAGTTTATTTTTAATGCGTTAAGATATTTTAATA
>Ga0181562_10003120_pt1 | contig 12256 bp, 12 predicted proteins | sample 011ome_26_FD_139344 | JGI IMG/M metagenome (GOLD analysis project Ga0181562, IMG submission 139344) | Coastal salt marsh microbial communities from the Groves Creek Marsh, Skidaway Island, Georgia - 011511BT metaG (megahit assembly) | ecosystem: Environmental > Aquatic > Marine > Intertidal...
ACGGGCAAACCTTGCGGCAGGATCAGATCGCCAATCTTGTCGAGCTTGGCATCCACCCTTCGCTGTTCCCCATGCACACCTACTAGTGGGGCGACTGGCAGAGGGATTCCGTGCTGGGCCCGGAGCGCGCGGCATATATCTCACCAACCCGCGATGTCCTTGCAGCAGGCCTGACGCTGACCTCGCATCACGATGCGCCGGTGACCTTCCCCAACGCGATGAGGGTGCTCGATGCCAGCGTGAACCGCACGACGCGCAGCGGTACAGTGCTTGGCGCGGACCAGCGGCTGACGCCTTACGAAGGGCTGCTTGCACTCACGCGCTGGGCGGCAGTGCAGTATTCCGAGGAAGCGGAAAAGGGCACGCTGACCGCGGGCAAACTGGCCGACTTGGTCATCCTCGACCGCAATCCGCTCACGGTTGCGCCCTACGAATTGCACGCGATCGACGTGGTCCAGACGATCAAGGAAGGCGAACCGGTCTGGACCCGGGAGTAGTCGCGCAAGCCTATGCCGGGGCGCAGCTGTCTTTCGCGGCGATTGCGGCAGCAGCGTCGAATTCCTCCTGGCTCGGCGCAAGACGGCGGGTCAGGATTACGCCCTCTTCGGTAGGCGAGGTCATCGCATCATCCGTCGATGCCATACCCGGGGGCAGCAGACGCACTTGCTGTGTTTGGCCATTGCCGCGCACCGTCTGGAAATTGTTCGTATCGGAATCGAAGAATGACAGCGAGGAGTAGCCGGGCGTCGCCGCCAGAGTGACGACCAGCCCGTCAGGTGCTTGCGAAAGGTCGTACAGGCACGCCGAATAGGCCAGATCGGGAGAAGGGCGGACGACCGTTTGCGTCTCGGGCGTGGTTCGCTGGCCGATCTGGAACTGGTGCAGCTGCGCGCCGCGCTGGGCGATCAGATCCATCGCGCGGCTCATGATCAGCGATGGCGCGAAATGCAGGACCGCGTAATGGGCGCTGCCAGCGGAAACTACGCCGAAAACGAGCGGGGCAATCCAGCGCTTCACTGGCCCTCTCCTTCGCATGCAAGCCGTTCCAGAGAAGGTGCCTCGATTGCGTCCAATGGGTCGGACAATGCGCCCGGCTCTGGCATGTAAAGGCGCAGGGTCAGGTCGAACTGGCCGGCATTGCGGCTCGAGATCCAGCCGATTTCCTCTTGTGGCCGCGTGGGCGCAATCTCGGCCTCCCATCGGCCCGACCCTGTCCGGCTGGCATCGTAGCTCAGCGCCTCGTCGTCATTGTCGGGCAGGAAATTATCTGCATCATAGAGCGTGACCGACCACCACCCCGCTGGCAACGGTCCGCCTGACAGGCGATAGCGGCATGTCTCGCGCAATGGCGAGCCAGCGTCATCGGTTGCCCGCGTGAAATATATCGCTTCGCTCTTCGCCATCGCCAGCAAACCATGCCGCGCGATGCGGGCTCGCACATAGGGCGAGGCATCGGAGGAACCTTGGTCGAGGCTGCCGTTCCAGCCGCTGATGGAAATGCCTTCCATCGTCCGGCGATCACCGGGAAGCAGTCCCGACATCGTAGCCGCGCTGTAGGCGCCGATCGCGCTGCCTACGATGCCCGCTGCGGCAAATGCGAATATGCGCTTCATTGTCATCTCCAGGGACTCAGCGCCGTACCATTTCAAACCAGAATTACGGCAGGGGCGACACTCGCTCCTCGCTTGCGACGAGCACCCACCAAAGTCCCAGCAGCCATAGCGCGATCAAGCCATGGAACAGGTGCCAGCTAACGCCAGCTTCAAGGAACAGCGATCTGCGGACCAACAGGACATTGAAAAGGAAGATCGCTATCACGCCAGCGCGCAGCCAGCGCAGGGATTCTTGTGAGGCAGGACGGAAAAACGCAGCTCCGATCGCCACGACCAGCCAGACAATGAAAAGCGGGGTGGCGCTTGCCGGCTGCATCACGCTTGCGGTCAGTGTGGCGATGCCAAGGGCAAGCGAGCCGAATACTCGAGAGCGGCCGAGATCTAGCGGAAATGCGCATTGCAGCGCGATCAGCGCCATCGCCGTTGCTCCTCCTGCTTGCGAGACCAAGCGATGCACATCGGCGAGGCCATCGACCATGCCCATGCCAAACCGAACGGTGCCGATCCCTGCCGCAGTCCCGAGCAAAAGCACCCCTGCGGCAGCGAGCCACAAGTACTGTCGGGCCAGTCGCCAAGCGACCAAGCATGCAGCGATTACGATCAACGCTTCTGACAGCGCGTAATGCGGCGCTCCCATGTCAGGCCTTTGCGAGGCCAGCTTCCGCCCCGACATTGGCATCAGCCGTCGTTGCCGTGCCTGCTAGATGCTCTGCCTTGATCTGCTCTGATGACATGCGCGAACCGTCATGGCTCCAACCTGGAGGGGCGAAGAGGTAGCAGAACCGCTGCCATAGGCTCAGCCCGCGCTGCATCTGGTCCTTCATGATCGCCCAATATTCATGGAAGATGATCACGAAGGGGTTGAGCGTCTCGAGGTTCTTCACGAGGCCGAAATCGACCTTCTCCTCCTCGGGCACGAATGTCCCAAACATGCGATCCCAGATAATCAGCGTGCCGCCATAATTGGCATCGAGATATTGCGGGTTGCGCCCATGGTGCACGCGATGGTGGGAAGGTGTGTTGAAGATGAATTCAAACCAGCGCGGTAGTTTGTCCACCAGCTCGGTGTGCAGGAAGAACTGGTAGGTCGCATTGAGCACGCCGCAGAAGAGCACGACCACGGGGTCGAAACCGAGCAGCACAAGCGGTACCTTGAGCATCATCGTGCCGGTAAAGTGCTTGGTCCATCCCTGCCGCAGCGCGACCGAGAAGTTGAACTGCGTGCTCGAATGATGGGTCACATGCATCGCCCAGCCCCAGCGGACCCGATGCGCAACACGGTGGTGCAAATAAAACCGCAGATCGTCAAGAACGAAGCAAGCGACTAGCGAGGCGATCGAAAGCGGGATCGAAAACAGCTGGTAGTTCGCCGACCAGAACAGCACCACGACGGTAAGGAAGGCGGTAGCACCATTGGTTAGCGCGCTGATCAAGCCCATACCGATAGAGACGAGATTATCCTTCCAGTCGCCGATGCCGTTTTCATGATTGAAGTGGTTGAACAGCGATTCAAAAACGATGCTGCCAAGGTAGAGAGGTATCACGATGAGAGCGATATCCGACTGGACGATGGCTTCGAGTGTCATGGCTTATCTCTCCCAAGATGTATACTCGCGAACCTACGGATAGTCCCGGGTTACCCTGATTTAAATTGAATAGTTGCATCATATTTGTTACTGTAGGGAACAGATGGATGACCTGCGTTTCATGCGATATTTCGAGGCGGTTTATCGCCACCTCAGCTTTTCCGCTGCAGCAGAGGAACTGGGGCTTACCCATTCAGCCATTACCAAGAGCATCAAGACGCTCGAGACTGACTGGGGTACACAGCTGTTTCACCGCACAACGCGCACTGTCGTGGCGACGGAGGCGGGCAAGCAACTCTACCCACGCGCGGTGGAGCTTTTGGCCTTTGCTGCCAATGTCCGAGAGACAACGACCTCAGCCGAGCACGCCCTAAACATCGTGAGCGGCCCCGGCGTGATTGAGAGCATGATCCATCCGGCTATCCTGAAGTTCGCCAAGACTTTTCCCAAGACGCGCATCAATGTGTCGACCATGCCGCCGCATCTTGCCTCAGAAGAGCTTGTCCAGCGGCGCGTCCACTTGCTGATCTATCATCAGGCAAGCCTTGCCGGCCTGCCGCACAAGCAGCGTATGCGTGTAACCGAGGTCATTGATGAGCCCTATTGGATGATCTACCGCAAGGGCCACCCGATAAGCCGGGCCCGCTCCGGCCTAGAGGATGTCCTCCAATACCAGTGGGCGATCGCAGGTTTCGACGAGCTCTTCGAACGCTCATTGCCCGAAGATCTCCGTCGACTATTGCTTGATCACGGCGTCCCGCACTACCGCTTGCTGAGCCAAGCAGCGTGCATCGAACTCGCCAAACAGTCCGATATATTGACGACCCTTCCCGAAACCGCTGCTCTCGCAACCATCGCCGAAGGGGCAGTCGAGGGAGAGCCGCACCCAGGCGGCTTTCGCTTTTCAATCGGCGCGGCTGTGCTCTACGATGCCGGCCGAGAAGAAACGGTCGAGCATTTCGTAGACTGCTTGTAGGTCTGCCATGATGTTGGCACGTCGTAATCCGCCGAACCATTCACCAGACCTCTGTCCGCTTTCAGCATGACGCAGGCCTGTGCCCTAGTCCTACTTTGGGGAGCAAAGCTGACGTCGGGCGTAACGTCCGCAATTGGGTCGTTAGCGGACAGTCCGCTTTCTAGTGCCGCCCGAACAGCTTTTCGACGTCTTCCATGCTAAGTTTTACCCATGTCGGGCGGCCATGATTGCATTGCCCTGAACGCGGGGTGGCTTCCATCTCGCGCAGCAGGGCATTCATTTCCTCGACACGAAGCACGCGCCCAGCCCGCACCGATCCGTGGCACGCCATGGTCGCGAGCACATGTTCGAGCTTCTCTTCCAGCAACAAAGCTTGCCCGTGCTTGGCGATATCATCGGCCAGATCGGTTAGTAGCGCTTGCGGATCGCCCTTGCGCAACGCGTGCGGCATCGCGCGCACCAGCATGGCGGATGGTCCAAACCGCTCGATCACCAGACCGAACTTCGCAAAACCCTCGGCTGCCTCCTCAAGCCGGTCGCAATCAACCTCGTCCAATTCCACAACATCGGGAACCAGCAGAGCTTGCGAACGTGCCACTGCGTCCCCTGCCCCCGCCGCACGCAACCGTTCCAGTACAAGCCGTTCATGCGCTGCATGCTGATCAACCAGCACTAGACCATCAGCTGCTTCCGCAACAATATAGGTGTTTGCCACCTGCCCACGCGCAACGCCCAGCGGGAATTCCTCTGGCGCTTCCTGCTGTTCGGCCTCTGTCGCCCTGCCCTGCGGCGCGTAGTCATCACGCGCCATCACATCGCTCTCATAGGCTCGGTATGTCAGGCCCGCGTCGCTTACCCGCGATTGCTGCGCCGACCAGTCACGTCCTTCGAAGATCGAACGCAGGGCCGGCGATGGCTCAGATACTGGCTCTTGCTGCCAACGTTCCATCGCACCGCGATCCGGCCCCTGAGCGCTGCGCCTGTCACCCGTCCCAAGCGCTTGCCGCAAGCCGGAAACAATAAACCCGCGCACACCGCTGGCATCACGGAAACGAACCTCCGTCTTTGCCGGATGGACGTTCACATCGACGTCTTCGGGCGGCAGTTCGAGAAACAGCCCGAGCACTGCATGGCGATCACGCGCCAGCATATCGGCATAGGCCCCGCGCACCGCACCAACCAGCAGCCGGTCTTTCACCGGGCGACCATTGACGAACAAATATTGATGATCAGCCACGCCGCGATTGTATGTCGGCAGACCCGCAACCCCGGTCAATCGCATCACACCGGCGGGGCTTGGTCGCTCAAGATCGATGGCAACGCTGTTGTCCTTAAGCTCGCGCGCGATAATGCCCGACACGCGGTCGATCAGCGGCTCATCCGCTTGCAGACCGAATATCCGGCGCTCGCCATGCGTCAGAGAGATCGCAATGTCAGGCCGCGCCATGGCAAGTCTGCGAACCACATCCAGGCAGGCAGCATACTCGCTGCGCGGCGTGCGCAGGAATTTGCGGCGCGCAGGCACTTTGGCGAAGAGCTTTTCAACCTTCACGCGTGTGCCGGGCGGTAAAGCACCTAGCCCTTCTTCAACCACCTGACCGTGATCGACTATCTTCCGCCATCCATCAGCTGCGTCTCTAACGCGGCTCTCGATGGTAAGTTGCGCGACGCTGGCAATTGAAGGCAGCGCTTCGCCGCGAAACCCCAATGTGCTAACCAGCTCGATCGCTTCATCCGGCAGCTTGGACGTGGCATGACGTTCAAGCGCGATGGACATTTCCTCCGCACTCATCCCGCAACCATCGTCGACAACCTCGATCTTGCCGAGCCCGCCTTCAATCAGCTTCACATCGATGCGACTCGCGCCGGCATCAATTGCGTTCTCGACCAATTCCTTGAGCGCGGCTGCCGGTCTTTCGACCACTTCACCTGCCGCAATACGGTTGATCAGGCTTTCTGGAAGGCGGCGGATTTGCGGCATTTTGACAAGTTAGCGGCCAATCGCTGCAAATTCGAGGCCAGCGGTGGAAAATACTGTGTGGATCGAACAATTATTTTGGCCTTTTCCCTGACGATCCGTTAGATGGAGATCATCCTGTCAAATTGGGATCGCAGCGTAGGCGCCGTGGGGGTTGCCAAGGCGGTCCACTACACATGAATTGCATGGTCAAATGAGCTTCTTTTCCAAATTTCTGAAATTCGGTTCACACAATATGGCTATCGATCTGGGCACAGCAAACACGCTGGTCTATGTCGAAGATCAAGGCATCGTGCTGGATGAACCTTCTGTGGTCGCGATTGAAACTATCAACGGGATCGAACGCGTCAAAGCCGTGGGTGATGACGCAAAGATGATGATGGGCAAGACACCCGGTACGATCAAGGCAGTCCGCCCGCTTCGCGACGGTGTGATCGCTGATATCGAGGTGGCAGAAAAGATGATCGAGCACTTCATCCGAAAAGTGCACGGCAAGCGTACGCTGTTCCGCTATCCCGAAATCACGATCTGTGTACCGTCTGGCGCTACTTCGGTCGAGAAACGTGCGATCCGCGATGCCGCCTCGAATGCCGGTGCCTCGGAGGTCTATTTGATCCTTGAGCCGATGGCCGCTGCGATTGGAGCGGATATGCCGGTAACCGAACCGGTTGGTTCAATGGTGGTCGATATCGGTGGCGGCACGACAGAAGTCGCCGTGCTTTCGCTCCGTGGTCTGGCCTACACCACTTCGGTGCGTACTGGTGGCGACAAGATGGACGAAGCCATTGTCTCCTACGTTCGCAGACATCACAATCTCCTGATCGGTGAAACCACGGCAGAGCGGATCAAGAAGGATTATGGCATCGCGATCATTCCCGAGGACGGCGTAGGCGAGACCTTCACCCTCAAAGGGCGTGATTTGGTCAATGGCGTCCCCAAGGAAATCACGATCAATCAGGCGCACACTGCAGAAGCATTGTCCGAGCCGATCGGGGCCATCGTGGAGGGCGTGCGTATCGCGCTTGAAAACACCGCGCCTGAACTGGCGGCTGATATTGTCGACCAAGGCATTGTGTTGACCGGCGGTGGTGCGCTTATTCGCAAACTTGACGAGCATCTTCGGGAAGAAACCGGTCTGCCGGTTAGTATTGCGGAAAACCCGCTCACTTGCGTAGCGATCGGGACAGGCCGTGCGATGGAGGACCCAATCTATCGCGGCGTTCTGCACACGGCGTAGCTCATGGCGCCGCCGTCGTCCCGGGCTTCTGGCCACTCACGCAAAGCGCAATACTCACGTTTTACGAGTTATCTGATTGCCGCCGTCGGGGCGGCCATCGGTCTGGTTCTGCTCGGCATTTCGCTTTGGCAACCAGCGACATTCAGCTCGCTGCGCGGCGTCGCAGGTGATGTCGGTGAACCCGCCGGACAGGCGGTTGCCGTATCACGCGACGGAAGCGGAACTGTGCTCGATCGCATTGCCGGATTTTGGAATGCCAGCAATCAAAACGCCGCCCTGCGCGAAGAACTTCAGCTCGCGAGAATTCGACTGAAGGAGCTGGAGGCGACCGAACAGGAGAATACGCGGCTCAAGGCACTGCTCGATTTGACCGAGGAAAGTGGAGCGCCCGTCGCTTTCAGCCGCATAGTCGGGTCCAGCGTGGTCAGCGCGCGCAGGTTTGCCTATATCGGAGCAGGTTCCAGGGATGGAGTGCAGGCCGGAATGCCCGTTCGTTCCGAACGAGGAATTCTGGGCCGCGTTTTCGAAACAGGATCGTCAACCGCACGCGTTCTTTTGCTATCCGACAGTGAGAGTGTTGTCCCAGTGCGGCGGGCTCAGGATGATCTGATTGCTTTTGCCGAGGGGCGAGGTGACGGCCTGGTCCGAATTCGCTTGATCAATCTTGGCATCAATCCTGTCGAGGAGGGTGATGTCTTTGTGACGAGTGGCGCCGGCGGCTATTTCAAGCCAGGCCTCGCCGTCGCGGTGATTCATGAAGTAACCGATGACGGAGGTCTGGCTCGCATGATTGCAGATCCTGCGGGGACTGACTTTGTCCGTGTCGAGGCATATTGGGAACCGGAGACGGTCGAAGCCGCCCAACAGTCGCCTGATCAGATGCTGCAAGGCACGAACGCGCCACAATGATCAACAGCGATCTTCAGATGGGCCCGCGTCCAAAGTACTCTCGGCGCCAGATCAATCGGGAGCCTTCGCCCTTACTTGCCGCCTTGGTACTCTATGGATCCATCATTCTCGCGTCTTGGGTCCCAACATTCCTGGTGACTACCAGCATGCCGTTGGTTCCGCCGATGGGGTTTCTCTTGCTAGTCGGCTGGCGCCTGATGCGGCCGGGAACCCTGCCCGCCTGGATCGGCTTTCCACTTGGTGCGATCGACGATCTGGTTAGCGGTCAGCCCTTCGGCAGTGCCATCTTGCTCTGGTCTGTCATTCTGCTTGCCTTTGAGTGGTTTGAGAGCCGGTTTCCATGGCGCGGCTTCTTTCAGGATTGGCTTGCAAGCGCAATTGCTTGTGGTTCTTACGTCGTTTTGGCAGCGCTGGTATCAGGAGCGGTGCTCAGCCTGCCGATTCTTGCAGCAATTACGCCTCAACTCTTGCTGTCGATGGCGCTCTATCCCATGATCGCCGCCATGGTCGCCACGCTTGATCGCATCCGTCTCATACGTATCAGGGAAATTCGCTGATGGCGCTGCGCGGTGCGCGTTCGACACTTAATCCTACGAAGCTGAAGAATGCCTTCGATCGCCGGAGCTTTGTAGTCAGCACGGCGATGGGCGGGATTGGTGTGCTGCTGGCCGCGCGGATGGCCTATCTCTCGATCGGAGAAAATGAAAAATACCGTACGGAAGCGGAAAGCAACCGCGTCAATCTGACTCTAATTCCACCGCGCCGGGGCTGGATTCTAGATCGCAATGGTGCGCCATTGGCCTCGAACCGTGCGGATTTTAGGGTCGACATCATTCCGGAGCGAATGAACAACCCCAATGCCACGATTGAGCAATTGGGCGATCTTCTTGGTCTTGAGGCAGACCGGATCAGCGACATCAAATCCAAAGTTGAGGGCTCGCGTGGTTTTCGGCCCATCGAAGTTGCCAGCGGTCTCGATTATCAAGACTTTGCTGCGGTTAGCGTCCGCCTGCCGGATTTACCGGGGGTCGTTCCGCAAAGGGGTTTCTCACGGTATTATCCAACCGGTCCTACAGTCGGTCACTTGATCGGCTATGTCGGCCCGGCATCGGCCGAAGAATACGAGCTGGATCGCAATCCCCTTCTCATTACGCCTGGTTACAAGATTGGCAAAGACGGGATGGAGAAGCAGTTCGAACAGACGTTGCGCGGGGTGCCCGGTGCCCGCCGTGTCGAGGTTACGGCATCAGGCCGTATTGTGCGCGATCTCGAAACACGTGAGAATATTCAGGGCAATGCTGTCCGACTGACTATTGACGGGCCATTGCAAGACTATGCCGCGAGGCGGATCGGACTGGAAAGCGGTTCCGTAGTCGTAATGGATTGCCGGACCGGCGATTTGCTCTGCATGGCGTCCATGCCCAGTTTTGATCCCAACAGCTTTTCTGCCGGCATTGGCAGTATCGAGTATTCGATGCTGCGCGAAGACGAACGGGTTCCCCTTCGTAACAAGGTCCTGAAGGGACTTTATCCGCCGGGCTCCACCGTCAAGCCAATGGTTTCCATGGCCTTCCTCAAGGAAGGTATCGATCCTGAGGAAACCGTGTTTTGCGGTGGGGGATTGCGGGTTGGCAATCGTGTTTTCCGCTGCTGGAACCGGCGCGGGCATGGCCAAGTCAACATGGCCAAGGGCATCTACCAGAGCTGCGATGTCTATTTCTACCATCTGGCCCAACGCATCGGAATGGACCCGATTGCGGAAATGAACCGCCGTTGCGGCCTGGGCGAAGAATTTCCCTTGCCGGTCACAAGCCAGTTTTTCGGCACCGTCCCTGATCCGGAATGGAAGCTCAGCAAGTTCGGCCGGGAATGGCAGGCTTTCGACACCGTCAATGCTACCATTGGTCAGGGTTATATGCTGGCCAGTCCACTTCAATTGGCGGTCAGCGCCGCTCGGGTCGCGACAGGCAGGCATGTCATGCCGCGCCTGACAATGGATACGCCGCCCAAGGGCTTCGATCAGGTAGACTTTCCACCCGAGCATGTGGCGTATGTGAGGCAAGCCATGAGCGATGTCGTCAATGGCCCGGGAACCGCAGGGCGTGGCCGCCTGCCGTTCGATGATATATTGATGGCAGGCAAGACGGGCACTGCACAAGTCGTCTCGCTAAATGTTTCTGACGGCAAAAGCGGGCCGTGGAAGTACCGCGACCACGGTCTGTTCACTTTCTTCGCACCGTTTGACAATCCGCGCTACGCAGGCGCGGTTGTGATCGAGCATGGCGGTGGATCGGGCGCCGCTTACCCGATCGCTCGCGATGTAATGACTTTCCTGTTCGACCCGCAGCAGGGGCTGGAAAAACTCCGCGCCTTGGAAACCCAATGGGGAGGCAATGCGCAAGACCGGCTGTCCGCAAAATACGCGGCATATGCCGAAGCAAGGGGCGAAGTGGTCAGCCCTCCGCCTCGGCGCGACGAGGACATATTTGCAAGGGTCGAAGCCGAAGCACGAAGTGCCGCCGCGCAATCTGAAGCGATTGCCGATCAGGCTGTTGCGCCGCGGCCAGAGGCTGCACCGACTGGCGAACCCCGGCCCAGTCCGATCGAATTGATCCGGAACGAGGCGCAACCATGAGCAGATTCGGCGAGCCCGCCAATACATCGCTCATTCCTGCGCCCATCGCTCGGCAGCCTTGGGGCATGCTGATCCCTCTGTTCCTGCTCGTAATGTTCGGCGCAGCCGTGCTCTATTCGGCGGCTGGGGGTGCAATGCAGCCATTTGCCTCCTCGCATCTCATCCGTTTTGCCGTGTTTATGGTGATGGCTGCCATCATCGCTTCATTGCCACAACCATTCGTGAAGTTCATGACGTATCCGGCATACATCGTCGTCCTACTATTGCTGCTGGCTGTAGAGATTGTCGGCGCTATCGGCGGGGGAAGCCAGCGCTGGCTCGATCTCGGCTTCATGCGCTTCCAACCATCAGAAATCATGAAACCGATAGTTGTTCTGGCCCTGGCGCGGTTCTTCTCATCCCTTCCTCCGGGCATGGTCGGCAGTTGGCAGGCTCTGGCGCTCCCCGGCGTGCTGATCGGATTGCCGATGGCGCTTGTCTTGATGCAGCCAGACCTTGGAACCTCGCTTGCGTTGGCATTTGGCGGCGCTGTGGTAATGCTGCTTGCAGGTCTTCCGATCAGATGGTTCGCAGCCGGTGGCGCAGTCGCAGCGGTAGCCGCGCCGATCGCGTTCTTCTTCGGCCTGCAGGATTACCAACAGCGGCGCGTCACAACTTTCCTTGATCCGGAAAGTGACCCACTCGGCGCCGGATATCACATTACCCAGTCAAAAATTGCGATCGGATCCGGCGGTATTACGGGAAAGGGATTCAATCAGGGATCGCAGAGCCACCTCAACTACCTCCCCGAGCCGCATACCGACTTCGTCTTTTCAACGATGGCAGAGGAATGGGGCCTGATCGGCGGTCTTTTCGTCATGGCTATGTTCGCGCTTATCCTGCGTTGGGGTTGGCGTGTTGCCGCTGCATCAAACGATCGATTTTCCATGCTCCTCGCAGGAGGGGCGACAGCCACCATTTTCTTCTACATTGCGATCAATCTGATGATGGTGATGGCCTTGACGCCGGTTGTCGGCATCCCGTTGCCGTGGATGAGCCATGGTGGATCGTCGATGCTGACCAATATGATCTGCATTGGCCTGTTGATGATAGTGAACCGATGGAATCGGACCGCACCGCGGCGCGGATTGTCGGGCTAGGCATTCAAACGCCTAACAATCGCTTCCAATTCGAAACAGCATCGCTATACGAGCTCGTCTATTGATTCGAAGCGGCTTGCTCAAGCTTCTCCGAAAATCAGGAATGGACGCATAGCTCAGTTGGTAGAGCAGCTGACTCTTAATCAGCGGGTCCTAGGTTCGAACCCTAGTGCGTCCACCATA
>Ga0181562_10003130_pt1 | contig 12236 bp, 9 predicted proteins | sample 011ome_26_FD_139344 | JGI IMG/M metagenome (GOLD analysis project Ga0181562, IMG submission 139344) | Coastal salt marsh microbial communities from the Groves Creek Marsh, Skidaway Island, Georgia - 011511BT metaG (megahit assembly) | ecosystem: Environmental > Aquatic > Marine > Intertidal zone...
AGCTTCAAGATTTTCAGCCGCGTCAACAGCCTGCATAATTTCATCAGATACAGATTTCAGACTCTGGGCATCAAGGCCTTGCATAATGTCTCACCCTTAATCGTCTCAAGCGTCGGCAAAAATACCGATCAAATAAAACAAGCCGTTGCTGGCATGTCCCTGCCCCACTATCGGGCAGTTACAGGTCAAAGCAACGGCTTGGCGTTTGATAGTATCGCGGGAATACCCCTAGCTTGCCGCTCTTGACCGTTCGACCAAGGCTGCAAAAGCCTGCGGCTCATGCACCGCCAGATCAGCAAGCATTTTCCGGTCGATTTCAATACCGGCTTTGATCAACCCGCCCATCATCTGTGAATATGTCAGACCATGCAAACGTGCCGCCGCATTGATCCGCTGAATCCACAACGCGCGGAACTCCCGCTTGCGGACACGGCGGTCACGATAGGCATATTGCCGTGCTTTATCGACCGCTTGTGTTGCTGTTCTGAATGTATTTTTACGACGTCCATAATAGCCCTTTGCCGCCTTGATCACTTTGGCGTGACGAGCATGTGTCGTGGTACCTCTTTTAACGCGTGCCATGTTCCAGCCTCCGTTAAGCGTATGGAAGGAAACGTTTTACAATCCGCGCATCAGCATCATTCAAAATCATGGTGCCACGGGCTTGACGTTTCATTTTCTGGGAACGGCGTCTTAGGTTGTGGCTAAGGAAGGCGGCAGAGCCACGAACCTTACCACTGGCGGTGAGGCGAAAGCGTTTTTTCGCACCGCTTTTGGTCTTCATCTTGGGCATTTTGACCTCTTTCTTTTGTAAAGGGGGCCGATAAAATTGGCATTTACCGGCCGGGCATGCCCTGTTTTTTCAGGCCCGGTCGCGGCAATCATTAAATTGACGTGGTTATAAGGTGATATTAGCGCAGAATCAAGCCCTGAAAACCATAGGGCTAGATCGGCGAGTTGGCACGGATATCACCAAATCAGTACTCTACCTATTTCGGTGCCAGCACCATGATCATTTGGCGGCCTTCCATTTTTGGCATGGCTTCCACTTTGGCGAATTCATCGGTTTCTTCCCGCACCCGCGTCAAAACATTTGCACCAAGTTCTTGGTGCGCCATTTCACGGCCACGAAACCGCAACGTCACCTTGACCTTATCACCGGCAGTCAGGAATTTCTGCACATTACGCATCTTCACCTGATAGTCATGCTCGTCAATATTAGGACGCAACTTGATTTCTTTGACTTCGATAATTTTTTGCTTTTTACGGGCTTCATTGGCGCGTTTTTGCGCTTCATATTTATATTTGCCGTAATCAAGAATTTTGCAAACTGGTGGGTCTGCATTGGGCTGGACTTCAACCAGATCGAGGCCAAAATCCTCTGCTTTACGAATAGCGTCTTGCGTATCGAGCACCCCAAGCTGTTCGCCTTCAGGGTCAATACAGCGTACCTTTGGCGCACGGATGGCACCATTGATGCGCGGGCCGTCAATTGTTGGCGGCGTATTACTATGTGGACGTGCTATGTAACTCTCCTATAGCTGTCATACTAAATCCTTCCGCTGGCCGGACACCGGGCAACAGAAGCGCTAAAACAACTAGCAAAACCACGACAAAATTGCCAGTTTTTTAGCATTTCACGGTTATTTAGCGGCTTTGCATGTCAGGCGCAAGACTTTCGTCTCGTAGCATTGAAATGGTTTCATGCGCGTCCAGCACCTGTTGGTCATTTGACCCAAGGCGCCGTAATGCCACCGTGCCGGCTTCGGCTTCGCGTCCGCCAACCGCCAGAATAAACGGCACTTTCATAACGCTGTGTTCACGCACCTTATAGCTGATTTTTTCATTCCGCAGATCGGTTTCAACCCGCAAGCCAGCCGCCGCCGCCGCCGCGGCAACTTCACGCGCATAGGCATTCGCACTATCGGTAATCGACGCCACCACAATTTGAACCGGGGCCAGCCATGCTGGCATACGGCCAGAATATTGCTCAATCAAAATGCCAATCCAGCGTTCCATAGACCCTAAAATCGCCCGGTGTAACATTACCGGACGATGCCGGTTGCCATCTTCACCAACATATTCGGCATCAAGCCGGTCAGGCAGAACAAAATCAACCTGCAACGTGCCACATTGCCAATCACGGCCGATCGCATCACGCAAAACAAATTCCAGCTTTGGCCCATAAAAAGCACCCTCACCCGGGTTCAAAACCGTATCAAGACCAGCCGCATGTGTGGCGTCGGTCAGGGCCGCCTCGGCGCGATCCCAAGTGGCATCATCACCAGCCCGTACTTCTGGACGGTCAGAAAATTTAACCCGCACATCATCGAATCCAAAATCAGCATAGATTGATTGCAACAACGCACAAAATTTCACCGACTCTTCGGTAATTTGATCTTCGGTACAGAAAATATGCGCATCATCTTGGGTAAAGGCACGCACCCGCATGATGCCATGCAAAGCACCAGATGGTTCATTCCGGTGACAAGACCCAAATTCGGCCATACGCAATGGCAAATCTCGATAAGATTTAATGCCTTGACGGAAAATCTGCACATGACAGGGGCAATTCATCGGTTTTAGTGCCAAGGTCCGTTCATCTTCCGACTGCGCGGTAAACATATTCTCGCCGAATTTTTCCCAGTGACCAGACGCCTCCCACAGCGATCTATCCACCAGTTGCGGTGTTTTGACTTCGCTATAGCCAGCCGCGTCAAGTCGCCGCCGCACATAGGCTTCAATCTCGCGGTAGAGAATCCAGCCTTTCGCATGCCAGAAAACAGACCCGGCCGCCTCTTCTTGCAGATGGAACAAACCCAGCTGTTTGCCAAGTTTCCGGTGATCGCGCTTTTCCGCCTCTTCCAGCATGGTCAAATAGGCGGTGAGATCCTTTTCACTGGTCCAAGCTGTACCATAGATACGTTGTAGCATTGGTCGGTTTGAATCGCCGCGCCAATAGGCCCCGGCCACTTTCATCAATTTGAACGCATGACCGATCTTGCCGGTCGATGGCGCGTGCGGCCCCCGACATAAATCAATAAACTTGCCCTGCTGATAGAACGTCACTGTTTCATCAGCTGGAATCGCCTCTACCAGCTCTACTTTAAAAGGTTCATTATTTTTTTGATAAAATGCAATGGCTTCATCGCGCGACCAGACGCGCCGCACAATCGCCTCGTCACGATCGACAATTTCATGCATGCGTTTTTCAATGGCCGCGAGGTCATCTTCAGAAAAAGCTGTGGCGCGATGGAAATCATAATAAAAGCCATTTTCAATGGCGGGGCCAATTGTCACTTGGGTTTCTGGAAACAGCTCTAACACCGCCTCGGCCATCACATGCGCGCAATCATGCCGCAACAACGCCAATGCCGCCTCATCTTTGGCAGTAACCAACGCAACAGCGGCATCGGTCTCGATCGGGCGCGATAGATCCCATTCATCACCATCAACAACCGCGATCAATGCCGCCTTTGCCAACCCAGGGCCAATATCGCTTGCAATCGTGGCGGCGGTGACCGGCCCGTCATATGATCGAACCGACCCATCTGGAAGCGTGATATTTGGCATTGTATCGATTTACCTTTATTTTAACTGCTATGTGAACGGACATCTCATCAAGCGCGGCAAAATCGATACCGCCTCACAAATCGCACCGAAAATAGTCGCTCACTGCTGAAAACTCAAGCCAAAGCGCACCTAGCGGTACAGCGACCATGAACACCGCGGTGCCCGATTATTGCGCCGCTCTGTTCTTTTGGTTTTTGGCCAACATACGGCGGTATATTTTCAGCGTTTCTTGACACATTTGATCGGTTGAAAAATGCGCTTCGATATGCGCCCGCGCATTGTGCGCATAGGCTTTTCGGGCGCGGGGCTGTAATGACAGGGCGGCGCGCAGATTTTCGGCCAAACTGTCAGCATCGCCGGGCGTTGCCAGCCAGCCGGTTTTTTCATGTTCAATTGATTCAACAGCACCGCCATGCGCAAACGCCACAATGGGTCGACCCATGGCTTGGGCCTCAAGCGCAACACGGCCAAAAGGTTCCGGCGTAACTGACGGCATCACCACAACATCAGCCACCATTAGTGCGGCTGGCATGTCATCAACAACCGGGGTCAGACGAAACCGCCCTTCTAGCCCACGTGCCTGTGCATAATCTGTTATATCTTTGACAAACCCGGCTTTGCCGTCACTGGCCCCAACGAAAAGACAGACAAAGCGCAAATCAGTCAATTTGGCGAGCGCATCAAGCAGAATATGATGCCCTTTCCATGATGAAGACCGTGCTGGCATCATAATCACTGGCACATCTTCAGGAAGCGCGACAGAGTCGGCAAAGTTAATGATCCGCGCTTGGCTAACCGCCGCCGGGTCAAATGTGACAGTATCAACACCGCGATGCACAACTGTCAACCGGTCTTCAACACCAATATATTGGCTGGTAATCAGACCATGAACATAATCGGAAATGGCAATCACCTGCCCAGCGTCAAGAAGTTTGGCATTATAGCGCCGTTTTAAAAATGATGTGCTGGTAAAGCGGCTATGCACAGTGCTGATGGTGGCAATGCCCATGGATTTTGCCAGATTCAGCGCAAGCCATGCTGGCACCCGCGATCGGACATGTACAATATCGGCGCCCTCGGTCTGAAAAATGGCTCTTAATTGGCGGCGCAACCCCGGCCAACGCAACGGATTTTTCACATGCACCGGCAATGCAATATGTTTGCCCCCGCATCGTTCGATATGCCGGACCAGCGGCCCACCATTTGATATCACTACAGCATGACCACCCGCGGTCTGAATGGCTTTGGCCATTTCAACCGTGCCTCTTTCAACGCCGCCACGCACCAAAGCTGGCAATATTTGCACAATCACTGGCTGTCTGCCGGATGGGCGTTTGAATTTAACTGTTGGTTTTGTCATGATAGAAGATATGCCGGATATGAATCATAGGCCGACACTATAGCGCAAGGTGATGGGGATGACAGAAGTTTCTAAACATATCATAGATCAATTTGGTGCCATCGCCTATAACCGGCATCCCGGCACACAACCGGGCGTTGTATTTTTATGCGGCCATGGATCTGATATGAATGGCAGCAAGGCCATGCATTTACAAGCCTGGGCAGAGCGTCGTGGACAGTCATTTTTGCGTTTTGACTATAGTGGCCATGGACAGTCTGATGGTGATTTTCTGAAAACCAATATTTCAGACTGGACGCGCGACACCATCGACATGATTGACGCCCATACCGACGGCCCACAAATTGTGGTGGGGTCATCCCTTGGTGGGTGGATCATGCTTAATCTGGCGCTGGCCCGCCCCGCCCGTGTTGCGGCGCTGGTCGGCATCGCCGCGGCACCGGATTTCACCGAAGAATTGATCTGGAACCCGCTAAACGATGCGGCCAAAGCAGAATTTCAGACCTCTGGTCAAATCACCTTTGAAAATCCCTATGCAGATGATCCGGTGATTTACCCCTATCATTTGATTGAAGATGGACGCCAGCATTTGCGGTTGCAGGCCCCGCTTTTGATAAATGTGCCAGTGCGGTTGTTGCATGGCATGCAAGATGCCGAGGTGCCATGGCAAACAGCAACAAGGCTGGCGGATCAGTTGCAATCAGATGATGTGGCGGTGATGTTTGACAAAACCGCCACCCACCGATATTCAGAACCACGCCAATTGGCCCAGCTGGAACGCGTTCTTGATGATCTTGTGTCGCTGATCGCCAATACCAGCCCCGCCATCTAGCAAGCAACCGGCTGATATCTGTTTAAAAATCCATATCGCTGTAATGCGGTGGCGGCACCAGACCAACGACCTGATCGCCCAAAAGATCGCGGAAAGATGGCCGCGATTTAATTTTTGCATACCAATTTTTGGCTTCTGGGTGGCGGCTCCAGTCAACATCGCCTAAAAAATCAAGTACCGACAGATGCGCCGCGGCCGCCAGATCAGCCAGTGACAATCTTTTACCTGCCAGCCAATTGCCTTGTTCTGACAGCCAATCGATATAATCCATATGAATTTGCAAATTACTCAGCGCCGTACGGATCACTGACGATGATATCTCGCCCGATCCAGAAAACCGTTTGATCACCCGTTCGGCCACCAATGGGCCGCCAACTTCGCGGTGAAATTTAAATTCAAACCAATGCACCAAACGCCGGATTTCGGCGCGCATTGGTGCCTCTCCCCACAATAGATCAGCGGTGCTGGCAGGTTCGGTTTCTTCAATATATTCTGCAATCACGGTGCCCCCAGAAACGACCAATCCATCTTCCGCCACCAATACTGGCACCTCACCAGCTGGATTCAGTGACAAAAACGCGTCGTTACGTTCCCACGGGATTTCAATTTTTGGCAAAAACACCAAGCCACGTTCAGCCAGAACCAGACGGATAAATCGTGCCGAGGCCGACAGCTGATAATGATGCAGCACACGCATTAACTAAAACACCCTACCTTATTCCTGCCTTATGCATTTGTGGCCCGTACCCGCAAGGGCGGCCGCAACGCTGCCAACGCCCCTTGTTGCAATTCTAAGAATTGCAGGCGTTCTGGCTCGACGAACCCGGGCCAGTCTAGCTGATAAGGCGCGGCCGGTACAAAACCAAATTTTGGATAATATTCTGGTTCGCCAGACACCAACACCAATGGCCATTTGCCCATAGCCTTGGCGCGTGCCAGCCCCTCTTTTACGATCTGCCGGCCATAGCCTTGACCGCGCAAATCTGGCTGGACGGCAAGCGGTCCCAAAAGCAACACAGCTTGCTGTTCCAGTTGCACTTCCCAAAACCGAAGTGATGCCAGCATGGTGCCGGACTCGCGTAACACAAGGCATAAATCGGCAATTGGGGGGCCGGAACGCAACAACCACACAGACCGGCTATAACGGGCCGGGCCGAATGCCCCGCCCATCAATGTTTCAATTGCTGCATCATCTGCCGCTGACTGCTTGGAAATCTCAACCATTTTGGTGACTTACACCAAAGCCCCGGTCGACGCAATCAGCTTTTCTGCTTGGTTAATGCGATCCACTGCCAAGGGCAGATGCTTGCCCTTTAGGCAGTTTGTGATGCCGGATCACCTGTGTCGAGTGGCACGTCTAATACCGGGATAATCTCGTTTGGCACGACTTGCCAAAAATGCCCAACCGCCGTTGCCCATTGATTGAGCAACCGCGCCGCCATCACACTTTCGGTGGCCTTTCCATGTTCGATGATCAAATCACGCAACACCGCTTCCCAATGCGGATGCTGGATGCGCGATATGTGCAAAGTTTCGGCATTAGCACGGTCAACAAAGCTGTCCTGCGGATCATAGATAAAGGCCATGCCGCCGGTCATGCCAGCACCAAAATTCTGCCCCACCTCGCCCAGAACAACGACCTTGCCACCGGTCATATATTCACACGCATTTGATCCGGCCCCTTCGACAACGGCGGTGGCACCAGAATTGCGCACACACATACGTTCCCCAGCCTGACCAGCGGCAAATAATTTGCCTGACGTGGCCCCATATAAAACCGTGTTGCCGATGATGGTATTGTCGCTGGCATTGAACCCGACGGCGGCTGATGGACGTACCACAATCACCCCGCCAGACAAACCCTTGCCAACATAATCATTGGCATCGCCTATCACCTCTAGCCACAGCCCCTGTGTCGCAAACGCCCCAAGCGATTGCCCAGCAGAACCGCGCAGACGCACCGAAATATGACCCTCGCGCAGACCCGTCATGCCAAACCGCCGCACAATATGTGATGACAGCCTTGTCCCGATCGCACGCTGGGTATTTTCCACATTGTAGGAAAGCTGCATCTTGGCGCCATTTTCCAGCGCCAATTTGGCATCATCTACCATCAGCGAGTCCAGCGTATCAGGCACTTCAACCCGCGGCATATTGCGGCAACTTACCAGATCGGTGGCCCCGTCAACACGCACCAAAATAGGGTTCAGATCGAGATCATCAAGCGCCGCATCACCGCGGCTGACCTGTGTTAGAAGATCCGTACGACCAATCACCTGTTGCAATGAGGTAAAGCCAAGACCAGCCAGAATTTCGCGCACTTCTTCGGCCAAATGGGTAAAGAGCTGGACGACTTTTTCTGGCGTGCCTTCAAATTTCGCCCGCAGATCATCGCGCTGGGTACATACACCGACTGGGCAGGTATTGGAATGACATTGACGCACCATAATACATCCCATGGCAATCAGCGAAGATGTGCCAATACCATATTCATCGGCCCCCAACATAGCCGCCATGACAATGTCACGACCAGTTTTAAGCCCCCCATCGGTGCGCAACACAACCTTGTTACGCAGATCATTCATCGACAAGACCTGATGCACTTCTGACAGGCCCATTTCCCATGGCATGCCCGCATGTTTGATCGATGATTGCGGGCTGGCACCGGTACCACCGCCATGTCCAGATACCAAAATAGCGTCGGCCTTGGCCTTGGCAACACCGGCGGCAATCGTGCCGATACCGGTCGAGGCCACAAGCTTGACACAGACTTTGGCGTCCGGGTTGATTTGTTTCAAATCATAAATCAACTGGGCCAAATCTTCGATCGAATAGATATCGTGATGCGGTGGCGGTGAAATCAATGTAACGCCGGGCGTTGAATGGCGAAGCCGGGCAATCAGACTGTCTACCTTGATGCCGGGCAACTGGCCGCCCTCGCCGGGCTTGGCGCCTTGTGCGACCTTAATTTCAATTTCCTGACAATTGTTCAGATATTCGGCAGTGACCCCAAACCGCCCAGATGCAATCTGTTTGATGGCGCTTGACGGATTATCGCCATTCTCACGCAATTTAAATCGTGCCGGGTCTTCCCCACCTTCGCCCGAATCCGACTTTGCGCCGATCCGGTTCATCGCAATTGACAATGTTTCATGCGCCTCGGGGCTGAGCGCGCCAAGCGAAATACCTGGTGACACCAGCCGTTTGCGAATGCCGGTGATAGATTCAACCCGATCAATGTCAACCGGATCATGCACAGGTTTAAAATCGAGAAGATCACGCAAATTAATCGGGTCTTGTGACGCCACCAGTGCTGAATATTTTTTCCAGCTTTCATAAGACCCAGTGTCGCAAGCATGTTGCATGGCGTGAATCAACTGCCCGTCAAAGGCATGCCGTTCGCCGGACTTGCGATAACGGAAGAAGCCGCCAACTGGCAAATGCACATCATCAACCGCAAACGCCTTTTTGTGCATTTTCAATACACAAGCCTCAATACCTTTGAGACCAAGACCTGAAATACGTGATGACATTGGCGGGAAGTAGGTGGCAACAAGTGACCGTGATAGGCCAAGCGCTTCGAAATTATACCCCCCACGATAAGAGGTAATCACCGAAATGCCCATCTTTGACATGATTTTCAATAATCCGTCTTCGATCGCCTTTCGGTAATTGGCAACCGCGTCACCAATTTCCAGCCTCGGCAATAACCCGCGTGCATGCCGATCCGCAATTGCCGCTTCGGCAACATAGGCATTGACGGTTGTCGCACCAACGCCGATTAACACTGCAAAATGATGCACATCAAGACATTCGCCACTGGCCACATTCACCGATGCAAATGTACGCAATTGCTGGCGCACAAGATGCGAATGCACCGCGCCTGTCGCTAGAATCATCGGCAATGGCACACGGTCTTCATTTACGTTGCGATCTGTCAGCATGACATGTTCACAGCCAGACCGTACCGCCTCTTCAGCCTCGGCCTGAATACGTTCAAGCGCCGCGGTAAGGGCATGGTCACTGCCATCGTCAACAAATGTACAATCTATCGTTGCCGCCTTGTCATCAAGATAGAGACACAGCGCATCCCACTCTGGCACGGTCAGCACCGGAGAATGCAACAATAGATGGTCGCATTGTTCCGGGGCCTCATCCAGAATATTACCAAGATTGCCAAGGCGGGTCCGCAAGGTCATTACATGGCGTTCACGCAACGAATCGATTGGCGGGTTTGTCACCTGCGAGAAATTCTGCCGAAAGAAATGGTGAAGGCCACGATAATGGCCTGAAAGCACTGCCAGCGGGGTGTCATCCCCCATCGATCCAATCGCTTCTTTGCCAGTTTGCGCCATCGGTTGCAAAACAAGCTCGGTGTCTTCCATCGTCCAACCGGCCATATATTGGCGGCGCCGTGCCTCTTTTGCATCTAGCGGGGCACTGGCTTTGCCAGATGCATTTGCCAATAGCGCGTCCATTTGTTTGGCCCGGCCAATCCATTGACGCCAGTCGCATTTTTTTACCAGCTTGTCTTTGAGTTCTTGGTCCTTATACAGTCGGCCCTCAGCCAGATTAATGCCGATCATTTCACCCGGCCCAAGACGCCCGCGTTCGGCAATGTTGGTATCTGGAACCACCACCATACCGGTTTCAGACCCGGCAATCACCAGCCCATCATGCGTCACAACATACCGCAATGGCCGCAACCCGTTACGGTCAAGCCCAGCCACCACCCAGTCACCGGCATAGGCGGTAATCGCCGCTGGCCCGCCCGAAGGTTCCATCACCGAATTGCAATAGGCATAGAGATTCGCCCGTGGATTATCCGCGCTGACATCAATCGCCTCGGGGATCATCATGGTTTTCACCATTGGCAAATCGCGGCCGCCGCGCAACAACAGTTCAAACACCGCATCAAGTGCCGCCGAATCAGAACTACCTTTGGCAACCACCGGCTTTAAATCTTCGATCTGGGTGCCGAATAATGCCGATTCCATTCTGTCTTCATGACAGCTCATCCAATTTTGGTTACCGCGGATGGTGTTTATTTCCCCATTATGCGCCAGCACCCGAAATGGCTGTGCCAGACGCCATGTTGGTTTGGTGTTTGTCGAATAGCGCTGATGATAAATCGCAAATGAAGACACAAACCGTTGATCCAGCAAATCTGGGAAAAAAGCCGTGACCTGTTCGGCTAGAAACATGCCTTTGTAAATGATCGAACGGGTTGATAATGAACAGATGTAAAAGTCACTGATCAGATCCTGAATAACTGCCTTTTCGATCCGGCGCCGCACAAGATAGAGCTGTCTTTCGGCTTCCTCTTCACTGATATCAGTTGGCATAGAGAACATGATCTGTTCAATTTCCGGACGGGTCGCAATGGCTTTTTGCCCCAACGCGCTGATATTTACAGGGACCTGCCGCCAGCCATAAATAAAATGTCCAAATGCCAGAATTTCTTCTTCAACAATACACCGGCACCGTTCTTGGGCCGCCAAATCGGTACGCGGTAAAAACACCATGCCAACGGCAAGCCGCCCGCCATCATCATCATGGCCAGTACGGGCAATATGCTCGATGAAAAAGTCACGCGGAATTTCGATATGAATACCGGCCCCATCACCAGTCATGCCATCCGCATCAACCGCGCCGCGATGCCAAATGGCTTGCAGGGCTTCAATGGCGGATTCGACAACGGCCCGGTTTGGCTGGCCGTCACGCGCCGCGACAAATCCAACGCCGCATGCGTCATGTTCCATGTCCGGGCCATAAACGCCAGCCGCTGTCAGTTGGTCTTCGTTGTGTGCGCGCCGCGCCAAATACGCCTGTGCAACAAATGATTGTGTCATGGCTTTAGCTCCTTGCTGTCGCAACGCGCGGCGCGTCAACCGCAGCATTGATCCAGCGATCAATTTGTTCAGCGGCATCCCGCCCGTCACGCACACCCCAGACAACCAGCGAGGCACCGCGCACGATATCGCCAGCGGCAAACACCCCTTCCATCGGTGTCATCATGGTCTGCCAATCAATTTTAACCGTACCCCAACGGGTCACTTCTAATTCGTCCTGGCCAAATAATTTTGGCAGGTCCTCGGGGTCAAATCCAAGCGCTTTGATCACCAAATTTGCTGGTAAATCATGCGAAGATCCCTCGATCACCTCTGGCACTTGCCGCCCGGTGGCATCTGGCTGGCCAAGATGAATGCGTTGTGCCCGCACCGCCTGTACCTTGTCATCTCCAATAAAGGCTTGCGGGGCTGACAACCAGTTAAACACCACACCTTCTTCTTCAGCATTCGCCACTTCCCGCTGTGACCCCGGCATATTCGCCCGATCGCGGCGGTATAAACAGCTGACCGATTTCGCCTTTTGCCGGATGGCGGTGCGTACGCAATCCATCGCGGTATCGCCCCCGCCGATCACCACCACATCCTTGCCAGCCGCATCAAGCATGCCATTGTCAAATGC
>Ga0181562_10003151_pt1 | contig 12203 bp, 7 predicted proteins | sample 011ome_26_FD_139344 | JGI IMG/M metagenome (GOLD analysis project Ga0181562, IMG submission 139344) | Coastal salt marsh microbial communities from the Groves Creek Marsh, Skidaway Island, Georgia - 011511BT metaG (megahit assembly) | ecosystem: Environmental > Aquatic > Marine > Intertidal zone...
GGCTGACGATTTCTTCCAGCTGATTGAGTTTATCGCCAATGACACTAATGTCGGTTTGGCGATCGTCGCCTGCGGCAAACTGTAGGTCGAGTGACTCAAAGAGTAGTTTAATCACTGTCAGTGGATTTCGAATTTCATGCGCGATTTCTGCGCTCAGCATCCCGAGTGTCGTGAGCTTTTCGTTCTGTCGCAGTGAATCCTCGGAGCTAAAAATACGCGAGTAGAGGCGCGCGTTTTGAATCGCGATCGCACCGAGCTGCGCGAGTGTGGCAAAGACTTTTTTCTCGTCGTTGTTAAAGCGATGCTGGTGGGTGGTGTGGGCGTTGAGTAGGCCGATTACTTTGTTATTAAACACAATCGGGGTGGCGAGCATCGAGACGAGGCCTTCGCTTTGCACGAGGTGGATGAAATCGTTTTCAACGGTAAAGGGCAGGTCGGCGACCTCGACTTGTTTGTGTCGATGGATGGCGGCACCAAAGGAACTTTCCTCGACGGGGAAGCTAACTTGCGCGTCGATTGCGCCTCGGGGGCCAGCCATGGAGTGGAGCTTGAGCTGCTTGTGGTCGGGGGAGAGAAGAAACAGCGCGCAACTGTGGCAGTTCATCAGTTGGCGACCTTCTCGAGCGAGGCCGCGGAGCACTTCGTCTTGTTCGAGTTCGCCGACGAGCCCTTGCCCCATATTAATTAGTGACTCGAGTTGATGAGCTTTGGCACGGAGCTGTTGAATCAGCCAGATCCTAGAGACGACACGGCTGGCTTCGTTGGTCAACAGAGTGAGGATTTTGAGCGATTGCTCGTCGAAGGCATTTAGCTGTTCGCTATCGATGTTGACCACCCCGATCACGACCCCGCGGTCTTCCATCGGCACGGCCATTTCGGAGCGGACGCTTGAACGGACAGAGATATAGCGCGGCTCTTGACTGACATCAGGTACGATAATGGCGCGAGCATGTAGTGCACACCATCCGGTGATACCTTGGCCGAGGGCGAGGTCCAGATCGTGCCAGTCTTCGGTGAGCCCATGCGAGACTTCCAATTCGAGTCGATGGGTGTCGGGACTGATCAAAGAAATCGAGGCGCTGCTCGGTTGTAGGACGTTGATGATCTCTTCAAGGATCAGGGTCAGAGCTTCTTTGGGCTCCTCGGTATCAGATACCAAGCTACTGATTCGGTAGAGTGAGTCGATTGCAGTGCGCTCGGTCTTATCGGCTTTCATCGTAATGGTTGGTTCGACGGTCGCGAATGTCTATTCGTTGATGATGGCATTTAATTTCACGCGTAAGTCCGATAGATTTTTAGCGCTGATCGGTTCTTGGCGATCAATCTTATCGATATAGAAGGTGTCAATGGCGAGGCCACGTTCTGTGGCAATTCGTGCGAAGCTGATGTCGAACCCTCTGGAATAAATATGCCGTGCGAGTCCGTACAAGAGCCCGATCCGGTCTTCTGCTTGCACCTCGATAATGGTGTGGTTGAGCGAAGGCTCATGATAAATGTCGAGCTTTGGCGGAATCTGAGCGCGGAGAATGCCGCGCAGTTTCTTCTTCTGACTTTTTGCCTTGGCTTCCATGCGCTCGATTTCGCCGGTGAGACGTCGGCCATGCATGAGGGCATCTTCGATGTGTGTCTGAAAAACCGCAGGTGCTTTTTCGTTGGAGACGGCTCCGCCTGCCAAGTCCATAATGTAGAAGGTGTCGATGGAAATATTGTCAGTGCGGGAGATCGCTTTGGTACTGACAATATTTACGCCAGCCAGAGTAAGCGCGCCCGCCAGTTTGTAGAAGAGCCCAGCACGGTCCCACGTAACAATATTGACGACAGTCATATTAAGGTCGATGTCGTTACTCCAGTCAATGATCGGCGCGAGTGTGCCAGTCGGATCTGCTTGTTGGATTTGAGCGAGCAACTGGTTGACCATGCGCAGGTGGAGCTCGATTTCATTGGGCTTGGTGTAGATGAAATATCGCTCTGGCAAGCGCTCGAAATGAGCTTCGATCTCATCCTTGGCGACGCCTTCGATCTCGCGGGCGAGCATGAGTTGATGGCGACTTTCTTTGAGATTCTTGTGCTTCTGCTCGATCACGGCCTTGTTTTCGAATTGCTCTAGAGTCCGTTGATACAAAGTCCGATGCATGGTGTCTTTGTAGTCGTTCCAGAGAGTCGGCGCGGTGCCGCGGGCATCACAGTAGGTATGAACATAGAGGAAGCGGAGTTTCTCTGGGTCTTCGATGAATTCGGCAAAAGCGTGTGCGGTCTTTAGGTCATCGAGATCAAAACGCTGCCAGATGCGAGACATGGCCAAGTGATGGCGGATAATAAATAGAATTTGCTCCTGCTGCTCGTCGCTGATGTCGAAGCGGGTGAGGATTGGCTGAGCGATGCGGACGCCGTTGACATCGTGACCTTTAACGCCTTCTGCCTTACCGATATCGTGCAGTAGAAGGATCAGATAGAGCAGTAGCGGGTCGTCATTTTTACGTAATGCGGTCTCGTAGGCAGTCTCGACGGGAGTGTTTTTTTGGAAGACAGCATCGAGATGCTTGATCGTGCGCAAGACGTGCTCATCCGCAGTGTAACGATGGTAATATTCATGCTGAACCATGCAAGTGAGCTGGCCAAACTCGGGCAAATAGCGGCCGAGTACGCCGAGCTCGTGCATCAGCTTTAAGATCGGATAGACCTCGCCAGGATTCCTGAGAATGGAGCAAAAGCTTTTTGCTGCTGAAGGGTGATTGATAATGTCATGGTCAATCAGTGGCAGCGAGCGTGAGATGCGAAACTTGAGGTCGGGGTGTAGTTTGGCCCCGAACTGTTGCATTAAGTGGAAGACTCGGATCAGGCGTAAGGGGTCTTCGGTGAACACGGATTTCTGCTCAGGAGAAAGCACCTTGTCCTGCAAGATGAAGCCGTCGACGCGTTTGAGTGGTAGATGTTGATGCGCGCGCAGGGCATCGCGGAAGCTAATGCCGCCCGAGCTACGTGGGTCATCTTCGCTGGAGAGAGCGAGTCGTTCTTTGAGGAGCTCGCTAGTATGATAGATCGTGCGCGCGGCAGTGTAGTAGTCTTTCATGAACGCCTCAACGCGCTCGAATATATCTTCCTGCGGGTAACCGAGTCCCGCGGCGATCGTGGGTTGCTGCTCAAGGTCGAGCTTGTCCGTCGGACGTCGATTCTGCAGGTGCAGTTCGGTGCGTGTGCGCAGCAGGAAATCGTAGGCAGCTTCCATTTCGTCGCGCAGGTGCCGACGCAACAGTTTGGCTTTGTTGATCTCTTTAAATGACCCATAGCCAAACTTGATATTAGCCATCCATAGGATGTTTTGATAATCACGCAGGCCGCCGACGCCATTTTTGATGTCGGGTTCCTGTAGATAGACTGTATTGCCAAACTTGGCATGGCGGCCGCGCTCGTCGGCGAGGCGTTGTTGGATGTAGGCCTTGGAGTTTTCTTTTTTGCAGTAGCTGGCGAAGCGCCTCTGCATGTCGAGATAAAGTGGCTCGGAGCCGCAGATGATGCGTGATTCGAGAATCGCGTTTTTCGATTGGATTTCGCTCTTCGCCTCTTCGATCGCTTCCTTGGCGTTGCGCGAGGCGTGGCCGATTTTCCAGCCTAAGTCCCAGAGCGGGTAGAGAATCTCTTCGGCGAGTACTTCCTGAAATTTGGCAAAGTGCTTCCCCGAAATTTTCTCGGGGTAGAGAAACATAATGTCGATGTCGCTGTGTGGGTTGAGCTCTTGGCGCCCGTAGCCGCCCGTCGCGAGCACTGCCATCTTGCAGGGCAGCGGGCCATGCTCGGTGGCATACAGATCGAGCGCGGCGAGGAATAGATTCTCGATCACCACGTCGACCATCGCGGCACGCGCTTGACACACCTCTAGGCCAGGGGTGCCTTTTTGGTGGTAGCGCTTGAGCATTTCGCTCTCTAGCTCGATGAAGCGCTTATAAGCGGGTAGTTGCTTGCTTCGTGAAACCCCAGGATCAAACACCAGCCGCTTTTGTGCATGCTTATGGAGGCGTCGAAACAGAGGATTGTCTTGAATGGGCATAGACCGGAAATACAGGAAGGCGTCAAAAGTATGGCTACGTACGTGCGACTGGATAGAAACCCCATTTTTGGCGCATCCGTCAAGTGAGTTTGCGCGCTGCAGAACTTGAAATCATTCAGAGCGCTCAATCGTTTGGCGAAATATGTCCCTTTCTTTTTGACGGCACGCGGATAATGACTACTCATTCTGCTCCGCAATCGAGCAGAAACCACAAATATTACAGATTATGCAAATCGCAGACGGTACAGTAGTCGCAATGGACTACGCCCTTAAAGATGACGAAGGAACTTTGATTGATCAGTCCCAACCGGGACAACCAATGGTCTATCTCCACGGTCATCGTAACATCATTCCAGGCCTCGAGGCTGCCCTTGCAGGTAAGCTCGTTGGCGAGACTGCAGAAGTGCGTGTCGATCCAGAAAATGGCTATGGCGAGGTCAATCCAGCATTGGAGCAAGTCGTGCCCAAGGAGCGTTTTCAAGGTGTTGAAGACCTTCAGGCCGGCATGCAGTTTCAAGCCAACACTGACCAAGGTCCTGTCTCGGTTCGTGTGATTAAAGTCGAAGACGACGATGTCACTGTTGATGGCAATCACCCGCTCGCGGGCAAGCACCTCAACTTCAACGTGACGATCCAAGAAGTTCGCGCGGCGACTGAAGAGGAGATAGCACATGGCCACATTCATCAAGGTGGCGGATGCTGCGGTGGCGGCGGGGAACGCCAAGAAGGCGGGTGCTGCAACGATGAGCCAAAGGCTGAAGGCGAATGCTGCAGCTCCGAAGATTCAAAAGGCGACGAGCAAGGCGGCTGCTGCTCCCAATAAGAACGGTTGCGCCGCAAATGGTGAATCGCTCGTAGCGAATCTCTGAAAATTTCAAAAGCCCCCGTCCTAAAACGGGGGTTTTTTTGGTTGAGCACAGCGGATGCTGAAGTGCTCAGAGTTCGGTGGGGTTTTGCTCTCCGAGTTGCGCTGGTAAGCTGTGGGTTGCCAGGGTTGATTCTTGTTTAATAGCCGCGATTCGGCGAAAGCCATTTTTCAGTCTTCTCTAGATCGAAGCCTTTGCGCTGTGCGTAGTCTTCGAATTGGTCTTTGGCCATCGGGCCAACTTGGAAGTATTTGGCTTCGGGGTGCCCAAAGTAGAGGCCGCTGACGGCGCTGCCGGGATTCATTGCGAAGCTTTCGGTGAGACTGGCGCCGGTGTTGGCTTCGGCGTCGAGGAGCTTCCAGATCATCTCCTTTTCGGTGTGATCGGGCTGGCTCGGGTAGCCGGCAGCTGGACGGATGCCGCGGTATTCTTCTTTGATGAGCTGCTCGTTGCTGAGTGTTTCGTCGGAGGCATAGCCCCAGAGCTCTCTACGCACGCGAGCGTGGGTGTATTCGGCGAGCGCTTCGGCAAATCGGTCGCCAATCGCTTTGACCATGATCGAGCTGTAGTCGTCGTGTGCATCTTCGAATTCTTGCGCAAATGTATCCACGCCTTGGATACAACAAGCGAACGCGCCACAGGTATCGACTTGGCCAGATTCTTTGGGGGCGACAAAGTCGGCGAGTGCGTAGTAGGTGTCACCTTTTACTTTCTTTTTTTGTTGGCGCAAAGTGTAGAAGGTGCCGATGGTTTGACCTGTGTCATCATAGAGTTCGACATCGTCGCCCGCGGAGTTGGCGGGGAACAGACCGACGACGCTGCGGGCGCGGAAGCGTTTCTCGGCGATGATTCGGTTGAGTAGGGCTTGAGCATCTGCAAAGATGCCGCGGGCTTGTTCGCCGTATTTCTTATGCTCAAGAATTTTGGGATATACTCCTTTGAGCTCCCAGGTCCAGAAGAGTGGAGAGTAATCGAAGTATTGGCTGAGCTCATTGAGGTCGATATCGTCGGCAACGGTAATGCCTGGCGCGTTGGGTGCCTTGAGTTGCGCGTTGGCCCAGTCGCAAGTAAAGCGCTTGGCTTGTGCCGCCGCGAGTGGCAGGAAGTCAGTCGCCTGGTTGTTGGCCGCAAAGCGGACGCGTTGCGCCTCTTGATCGGCACAGACTTCAGCGGCGAAAGCATCGCGAGTCTTTGGGTTGAGCAGGCTATTACACACCTCAGTCACGAGGGAAGCATCGCCAACGCGCACCACCGGCTGATTATAGTGCGGGGCAATTTTGATCGCAGTGTGCGCTTTGCTGGTCGTGGCTCCGCCGATGAGTAGGGGTTGCGTGAAGCCGCGCTTTTTCATTTCATCCGCGTTGAAGATCATCTCATCCAGTGAAGGCGTGATCAGGCCAGAGAGGCCAATGATGTCGGCACCCCATTCTTGCGCTTCTTTCAAGATGGTGTCGCAGGAGACCATGACGCCGAGGTCTTTGACCTCGTAATTGTTACAAGCTAAGACCACGGCAACGATATTTTTGCCGATGTCGTGCACGTCGCCCTTAACGGTGGCGATTAGGAATTTGCCCGCCGAGGAGCTCTCGGTGGAATCGCCTTTTTCGGCTTCCATAAATGGTAGTAGGTGAGCGACCGCGCGCTTCATCACGCGGGCGCTCTTCACCACCTGTGGAAGGAACATGTCGCCATCGCCAAACAGTTTCCCGACGACTTTCATCCCAGCCATCAATGGGCCTTCGATCACGTTAAGTGGCCGCGGGTATTGGAGGCGCGCTTCTTCGGTGTCGGCGTCGATGTGCGCGACGATGCCTTTGACTAATGCGTGGGACAGGCGTTCTTCGACGGTGCCGTTGCGCCAGTCGTCCTTTAGCTCAACCGTTTTTTTTTCCGCAATCCCAGGCACTGCGCCACTGCCAGATTTGAGAAAGGTTTCGAGGATCTCTGGATTCTTCTCCGCGGTGGCGCGTTCGAACAGCGCGCGCAACACGTTCATGCCTTCGAGCATGGCGGCGTTGATGCGTTCTTCGGTGCTGCCGGTGCCGAGGGTGACGGTGCCAGCCTTAATGGCTTCGGCGAAATCGATGAGCTTCTCGGTGGCTTCGTCGTTGCGGTTCAGGAGCACGTCTTCGACCAACACCTTAAAGGCAGGGTCGATCTTATCGTAGTCCATTAGCATGCCTGGGTTGACGATGGCCATGTCGAGACCCTTCGCGATGCCGTGATGCAGGAAGGCTGCGTGCATGGCTTCGCGCACCGGATTGTTGCCGCGAAAGCTAAAGGAAATGTTAGAGAGCCCGCCGCTGGTGCGGGCACCTGGGCAGCGTTGCTTAACCGTTTCGACGGCTTCGATGAAGTCGACGGCGTAGTTGTTGTGCTCCTCCATGCCAGTAGCGATGGTGAGCATGTTGAGATCGAAGATGATGTCCTGCGGATCCATGCCCACCTCTTCGGTGAGGATCTTGTAGGAACGCTCAGCAATGGCGATTTTGTCGTCTTTGGTCGCGGCTTGGCCCTTTTCGTCGAACGCCATAACGATGGTCGACGCGCCATAACGCATAATTTTTTCGGCTTGCGCGCGGAACTCGTCTTCACCGCCCTTGAGGCTGATGGAGTTGACGATGCACTTACCCTGGACACATTTGAGGCCAGCTTCGATGACCGACCACTTGGAGCTGTCGATCATGATCGGCACCTTGCAAATGTCTGGCTCGGAGGCCACGAGGTTGAGGAAGCGAGTCATGCAGGCTTCGCCGTCGAGCATGCCTTCGTCGAAATTGATATCGATGATCTGCGCGCCTTTCTCGACTTGTGAGAGCACGATGGCGAGGGCACCAGTGAAGTCGTCGGCTTTGATCAGCTTCTTAAAGCGCGGTGAGCCGGTGACGTTGGAGCGTTCACCAACATTCACGAACGGTGTTTCGCCCATGATGATGTTGAAGGCTTCGAGTCCGCTCAAGCGTAGGGCAGGCGCCACCGTTGGGATGGCGCGTGGCGCGTATTGGCTGACTTCTTTGACGATGGCTGCGATGTGATCGGGCGTGGTGCCGCAGCAACCCCCGACCATGTTGACCAGGCTGTCCTTGGCAAAGCCACCGACAGCGCTACCGGTGTGGGCGGGAGTTTCGTCGTAACCGGTGGCGGCCAGTGGATTCGGCAGGCCAGCATTTGGATACACGTGCACGTAAGTGTCAGCCACGCGGGAGAGTTCGGTGAGGAACGGGCGCATGAGGTCCGCGCCGAGCGCACAGTTCAGGCCGACGCATAGCGGCTTGGCGTGGCGAATCGAGTTCCAGCAGGCTTCAACGGTCTGGCCGGAAAGTGTGCGGCCAGAGAGGTCGGTGATGGTGACAGAAATGATCACCGGAAGGCGTGCTTCCTGTGTGTCGAAAAAATCTTCGATCGCGTGTAGGCAGGCCTTGAGATTGAGTGTATCAAAAACGGTTTCTGGCAGGAGCAGATCGACGCCGCCGGCGACGAGGTCTTCGACTTGCTCGTAGTAGGCTTTGTAAAGTTCGTCGTAACTGGTGGCGCGGTATTCCGGACGGTTGACGTCGGGCGAGAGGGAGCAGGTGCGATTGGTCGGTCCAATGGCGCCAGCGACAAAGGTCGGGCGGCCTTGCTCCTCGGAGACGGCATCGGCGACACGGCGGGCAAGCTTGGCGGATTCGATGTTGATGTCACGCACGCGGTGCTCGAGGCCGTAGTCGGCCTGTGCAATAGTGGTGCCCGAGAAGGTATTGGTCTCGATGATGTCGGCGCCGGCTTCGAGGAACTGGCGGTGGATCGTCTCGATGATGTCGGGGCGGGTGATGCTGAGCAGGTCGTTGTTGCCTTTGAGATCGCCTTTGTCGTTGTCAAACGAGGCATTGCGGAAATCCTTCTCCTCCAACTTGTATTGCTGGATCATGGTACCCATCGCGCCGTCAAGAAAAACGATACGCTCGGCAAAGAGGTTGGCGAGGAGCTGGCCTTTAGCAGTCAGTGGTTTATTGGAAGTGTTCTGGCTCATGGAATGTAAATATCATCATATCATCATATATTGATATGTTGTTGCAAGCTTAGACTATGCATGATAATTTGCGCGGAATCAGCAAAATAATTGAGTTCTGTGGCTCAAACTTAAAATAGTTGCTGGCGTGAATCTCGAGAATGTGCACTGATCTGTGTATGGATGTAGATGCACGAATTTCAAAAGAATGGCGTCGTCGAATGTTGTTTATGCTTTTCATGGTCTCGACGATAGCCGCTTGGTTTTTGTACGACGGCTATGTGGTATGGCCCAACGAGGCGGATCGGCATGCGGAATTTGTCGAGATTGAGACGGCGCTGGTTGCGTCTGGTAAAATTGAAGCAGTCGAACATCAGGCGCACGGCGCTGAGGTGAATGAATACCTACGCATCGAATGGGAACGGCATGCCAAGCAGGCGGGCTACAAGCGCGATATGCCGAAGGAGCGCACCGATGCGTCGATTCGTGAGCAGCGGCTGATCGGCTGGGTGATGATGACTGGCTCGGTGTTTTTTGGGTTGTGGGTGCTCTGGAACCACAAGTTGAGCGTGCGGGCGGAGGGCGATGTCGTGATTGGCACGTCTGGGCAACGCGTGGAGTTAGACTCGATCGTGAAGATCGACCGTAAGCAGTGGCAGAAAAAGGGCATCGCCTACGCGATCTATGAGGTCGACGGCAAGCAGAAGCGCCTTACATTGGATGAGCACAAATTTTCTGGCTGTGAGGCAATTATTCTGGAAGCCGATCGACGGATTGCGGCGCGCAAAGAGCAGCAGGCTTAATACCGCAATCGCTCGACATTCGTTTTCAGGCATCTAGTGCTTGATCGATATGAATCATCTCCGCGAACAATTTCCTAATATTCCTGAAGCGTCCTGGCAGATATTGGAGCGCTGGGCGGTGCTTTTGCGTGAGTGGAATGAAAAGATTAACCTGATCTCGCGTAAGGATATAGAACACCTAGAAGATCGTCACCTGTCGCATTGTTTGGCGATTACCAATCATTTGAAGCTAATGCATGGCACGCGGATTATGGATGTCGGCACGGGCGGTGGCTTTCCTGGCATCATCATGGCGATCTGCTATCCGCAGGCGCATTTCACGTTGATTGATTCGATTGGTAAGAAGATCACGGTGGTGCAGGACTTGGTCGATCAGCTTGGCTTAAAAAATGTTGAAGCCAAGCAGGTCCGCGCGGAGGAGGTCAAAAAGCAGTTCGATTTCGTGACTGGTCGTGCGGTGAAAAACCTGCCCGAATTTTTCATGTGGATTAAGAACAACGTGCGTCGCGGCGAAAAGAACACGATTCCGAATGGTGTGCTGTACTGGAAGGGCGGCGAAATGGATGACGAGCTAGAAGTGCTCGGGATTCGCCCGCGGAAGGTGATCAATTTAGAAGAGACGTTTACGGATCCTTATTTTGAGCAGAAATATATCCTACATTTCGATGCCCGCGATGTGCAACGCGCGCGCAAGCCGCCGAGAGTGGAGCGGTAATTACTGTTGGATATTTAGCTCGTGTCGGATTTTGGGTGCGCGCGTTGGCGACAATTTATTTGATCAGCGCAGCGTGTTATTTGGGTGGCGTTTAATTGGCTGCACATTCCGCAACTGGACGATGACTAAGCTGGAGGCTGTGGGCTCGAGACCAACTACCGCTGCATCTTTAAAAAGTCGCGGCTGGTGCGCTTGATTTTTTTGATGCGTGGCGTCATGCGCTGCAGATCGCGCTTGTCCATTTTGTCGATGAAGAGTTCACCGTTGAGGTGGTCAGTCTCGTGCAGGATGCAGCGGCCGAGGAGCCCTGTGGCTTCGAGTACGTGGGTGTTACCTTCAGTATCTTGATACTCGCAACGTACGCCAATCGGGCGGGTGACTTTGCCGCGGACATCAGGGAAGGAGAGGCAACCTTCTTCGTAAACGTCTTCGGTTCGATCGATGATCGTGACCTTAGGATTGGCCAATGCCATCGGCATAATCAGATCAAGTGGCGGCTGTTTGCCGTCGAGGCTATAATCGAACTCGGGCTTTTCGCCTTCAGGCGGGCGCACGTCCATTACGCAGAATTGCAGTGCAAGGCCGACTTGCTGGGCCGCCAGACCAATGCCGTCTTCGTCATACATGGTGTCGACCATGTCGTCGGCGAGTTGCGCGAGTGCGTCATCAAATTCTGTGATCGGGTCGCCGACTTTGCGTAGGATGGGTTCGCCGTAGTGTGTGACTCTTAAAAGCATGTAGGGAAAACTGAAACTGAGACGAGTACTTGTAAAGCTTTAGGGCGAAGGGATTTTCGGCGTGGACTTCGTCGAGTTCGTGGTTTCTCGTGTTTACTTAGATGGATTTTGTTAAAGTCATCGACAGTGTGTGTGTCGCGCTTTGGATGAGGCGTCGGTTAGATATGCTTTGATTGATGGTTTTGCGATGGCTCTGCGAGGCGTGCAGCGTGCGACGATCGATTTGGATTTTATCTTGATGTTAGATGATTTGGATCGGAGTGATGAGATCTTCTGCGATTTGGGCTATACTAGGGCGTTTCGTAATGAGAACGTATCCCATTACTCCTCAGATAACTTGAGTTTGGGGCGGGTTGATATATTGCTCGCATTTCGGGGGCCTACACTTGGCATGCTGGATCGGGCGGATCGGCTTTCGGTCGCAGAGGGCGTGACTTTGCCAGTGGTGCAGGTCGAGGATATTATCGGGCTCAAAGTGCAAGCGACGGTGAATAATCCTAGGCGGATGACCAAAGATTGGTCAGATATACGGATGTTGGTCGAAGTCTCAGCTGAGCAGCAATTAGCTCTGGATTGGGAGTTGTTGACTGACTATCTGGCGCTCTTTGGTTTGACGGATCGAGTTGAGGAGATGAAAGTATGGTATGGCGAAATTAACGGAGAGTGAGCGTGCAGAATGGTTGCGCGCGGGGAGTGTCCCACTGGAAGAGCCGCCGTTGAGCTATAACGAGCGCATTGTTGCTCCGACGGCTGAAGCCCGTGAGCGCTATGTTCGTTTTGCGACCGAGGCTGCGAAACTATATAGGGGAACGAAGCCTGTTTGCTTTGAAGGAACTCACTGGAAGCTGTAGCGGAGTGGCTACTTCTCTTCGGTGGTGCTTTTAGTCACAGGGATGTGGACCTCAGAGCGTTTAAAGATGCCAGGCATGAACGGGCTATTCCAATAAATCGCACGGGCGGGACCAGCGGCGATCCATTGATCCTGCTCGGATAGGTGCGTGAGTAGCTGTGCTTGGGCGTTGTTGAAGTTTTTGGCGCTGTAGCCA
>Ga0181562_10003152_pt1 | contig 12200 bp, 9 predicted proteins | sample 011ome_26_FD_139344 | JGI IMG/M metagenome (GOLD analysis project Ga0181562, IMG submission 139344) | Coastal salt marsh microbial communities from the Groves Creek Marsh, Skidaway Island, Georgia - 011511BT metaG (megahit assembly) | ecosystem: Environmental > Aquatic > Marine > Intertidal zone...
CAGATCGAAGACCGGTTTATGCAACTGCCGCCAGAGCTGTTGCAGGCGACCATTGCCACGCACCAGAAATATATCACCTTGCAGGATCAATCCGGTGCCTTTTCGCCTTATTTCATTGTGATATCAAACCGGCAATCCGACCCGGCGCGTGATCAGGTCATTATGGCAGGCAATCAGCGGGTATTGCGGGCGCGGCTTGCCGATGCCGAATTTTTCTGGCAGCAGGACAAAAAAACCAGGCTTGATGCTTATGTGCCGCAATTAAAAGCGGTGACATTTTATGAGGGGCTTGGCGATTTGCAGGCAAAAGCTGTGCGGCTGGAAAAGCTGTCCAGCGCATTGGCCCCCTATATCGATGGCTGTGATGGCGCGGATGCTGCGCGAGCCGGCTATCTTGCCAAGGCTGATTTGGTGACCGGCATGGTCGGTGAGTTTCCCGAATTGCAGGGTATCATCGGTGGCTATTATGCACGTCATGACGGCGAGCCAGATAGCATTGCCACCGCCATTGCCGCGCATTACCGCCCACAGGGCCCGGCCGATGATGTGCCGCACACCCCAACGGCGAAAGCGGTGGCACTTGCCGATAAGATTGATACGCTGGTCGGATTTTTTGGCATTGGTGCGAAACCAACCGGGTCGAAAGACCCTTTTGCCCTGCGGCGTGCGGCGCTTGGTGTCATCCGTATTATCCTTGATGGCAAATTGTCGGTGCCACTGCAAAAGCTGTTAGATACGGCAGCAGAAAATTACGGTTTTGCGGCTGTTGATGATGATGTTTTGCCATTTATCCGTGATCGGCTGCGGGTATATCTGCGCGATCAGAAAATGCGGCATGATATTGTTGCCGCGGTATTGGCCGATGCGGGCGGTGATGATCTGCGCCGGATGGCCGATGAGACAAGATCGCTTGCCGGATTTTTAGAAAATGGCGATGGCCTTGGTCTGATTGCCGGGTGGCGACGCGTCAGCAGTATGCTGGCGGCTGAGGAAAAAAAGGCCAAACACGCATTTGCCGCAACCACAGACCCGGCATTGTTTAATGATATAGAGCATGCGCTGCATCGCGCTTTGACCGGGCTGCCCGATAGCGATGCCGGCTTTGCCGCGCAATTGGCGGCGCTTGGCGATCTGCGGGCGCCAATTGATAGGTTTTTCGATGGTATTGTGGTCAATGATGATGACCCGGCGGTACGTTTAAATCGTCTTGGGCTGTTGGCCATGATACGTGAAAAAATGCAGTTTGTGGCGGATTTTACCAAAATAGAAGGCTAGCAACGACATGACAAAATGGGTGTATAATTTTGGCAAGTCAGGCACCGATGGCGATACATCGATGCGCAATCTTTTAGGCGGCAAGGGCGCGAATTTGGCTGAGATGAGCGGCATTGGCCTGCCGGTGCCGCCCGGCTTTACCATCAGCACTGACGTATGCACTTACTTTTACGATAATGGCCGCAACTATCCGGACACGCTTGATGCAGAGGTGCGGGCGGCCATTGCCAAAATCGAGAGTGAAACCGGCAGTGGTTTTGCTGACCCAAAAAATCCGCTGCTTGTCTCGGTGCGGTCGGGTGCGCGGGCATCCATGCCGGGAATGATGGATACGGTGTTGAATTTGGGCTTAAACGACGTCACTGCGGCTGGTTTGGCCGCACATGCGAATGACAGCCGCTTTGCCTATGACAGCTATCGCCGGTTTATCCAGATGTATGGCGATGTCGTGATGGATGTCGATTATGGTCTTTTCGAGGACGCGCTCGAAGATATGAAACATGCGCGTGGTCTGATTGACGACACCGAACTGACTGGCGACGATATGAAAGCGCTTGTCGATATCTATAAAGATATTGTGCTGGATGAGATGGACATGCCGTTTCCGCAAGACCCATGGGAACAATTATGGGGTGCTGTCGGCGCGGTGTTTGCCAGCTGGATGAATACGCGGGCCGCCACCTATCGCCGGTTGAACAATATTCCGGCAGCCTGGGGCACCGCGGTCAATGTGCAGGCGATGGTGTTTGGCAATATGGGAGATGATTGTGCCACGGGTGTTGCCTTTACCCGGGATCCCTCGACCGGCGAGAATAGTTTTTATGGCGAATTTTTAATCAATGCGCAGGGCGAAGATGTTGTCGCCGGCATCCGTACACCATTACCTCTGACCAAAGAAGCGCGCGAAAAGTCGGCTGGCAGTGCCGCCTCAATGCAAGAAGCCATGCCCGATGTATTTGCCCAGCTTGATGATGTGCGTAGTCGGCTTGAATCGCATTACCGCGACATGCAGGATCTGGAATTCACTGTCCAGCAAGGCCAGCTTTATATGCTGCAGACCCGCAATGGCAAACGCACCGCCGAGGCAGCGCTGCGCATGGCGGTTGAAATGGCAGAAGAAAACCTGATCAGCCGGGATGAAGCGCTGTGCCGGATTGATGCGAATGCGCTTGATCAATTGCTGCATCCAACGCTCGATCCGAAAGCCGAAAAAATCTGTTTGACCCGCGGCCTGCCGGCATCGCCGGGTGCGGCTTGTGGCAAGATTGTGCTGAGTGCAGACCGTGCCGAGGAAATGGCGGCAAGTGGCGAAACAGTCATTCTGGTTCGGCTTGAGACAAGCCCGGAAGATATTCATGGCATGCATGCGGCGGCCGGCATTCTAACAGCGCGTGGTGGCATGACCAGCCATGCGGCTGTTGTCGCCCGTGGCATGGGGCGCGCCTGCGTCTGTGGCGCCGGTGATGTGCGGTTTGACGAGGTGAGTGGCAAGGTTCTTATCCATGATCACGAGCTGATGGAAGGTGATCTCATCACCATTGATGGGGCCAGTGGTGATGTTTATGCCGGCGCTGTCGACACCATTCCGCCGAAAATGTCAGCGGCGTTTGGAACCATTATGGAATGGGCCGACGCGCGCCGGCGGCTTGGTGTGCGGGCGAATGCGGAAACCTCGGCCGATGCGCAGGTGGCACTTGATTTCGGCGCCGAGGGCATTGGCCTTAGCCGCACAGAACACATGTTTTTCGATGCGGATCGAATCATTGCCATGCGACAGATGATCATGGCCAGTGATACCGAAGGCCGCGAAGCGGCGCTGGCCAAACTTTTGCCGATGCAGCGGCGGGATTTTGAATCGCTATTTACAATTATGGCTGGCCGGCCGGTGACTATCCGTTTGCTTGACCCGCCTTTGCACGAGTTTTTGCCACATTCGGCAGATGAGCTGGCGGAGGTGGCAAAAGTGTCGGGCGTCACTGTTGAAACGGCGCGTCAGCGTGCTGTCAAACTGTCCGAATCGAATCCAATGCTGGGTCATCGTGGCTGCCGGTTGGCAATAACCTATCCGGAAATATGCCGGATGCAGGCCCGTGCAATTTTTGAGGCGGCCTGTAATGTGGCGCAAAACACGGGCGCCGCGCCCAGCCCGGAAATTATGGTGCCATTGGCCGCAACGGCACGCGAGATTGCCTTGTGTAAACAGGAAATAGATGCCGCAGCGGCGGCGGTGATGGCCGAAACCGGCGTCACTCTGTCTTATTTGGTTGGCACCATGGTTGAATTGCCGCGTTCGTCAATTTGCGCTGCAGAACTGGCTGAAGAGGCGGAATTTTTCTCGTTTGGTACGAATGATCTGACGCAAACAGCTTTGGGTATCAGCCGCGATGATGCCGGTTCATTCCTGCATCATTACGCTGATGCTGAAATTTATCCGGTCGATCCGTTTGTCTCGATTGACCGTGCGGGCGTCGGTTTTCTTGTCGAGATGGGGGTCACGCGTGGCCGCGCGACCAGACCGGATATCAAACTTGGTATTTGTGGTGAACATGGTGGCGATGCCGACTCGATTAGCTTTTTCGAAGAGGTTGGTCTGGATTATGTGTCCTGCTCGCCATTTCGGGTGCCGGCCGCGCGGTTAGCCGCGGCGCAGGCTGCGATCAAAAATTCACGCTAGTTGATCGCACCGTTACGCCATACAACCCGTTAAGCCATACAAAAAGCCGGCTAAACAGCCGGCTTTTATCAGCGCAATAAACGCCGACTGGTTACTTTACGCCCAGCCCACCAAAGCGCTTGTTAAAGCGTGCCACCTGGCCGCCCGAATCAACGATACGGTGTTGGCCAGTCCATGCCGGATGTGTTTTTGGGTCGATATCGAGCTTCAGCACGTCACCGGGCTTGCCCCATGTAGAGCGTGTCTTGCGCTCGCTGCCATCGGTCATCACCAAGGTGATTTCATGATATTCTGGGTGCGTATCTTTTTTCATGCCAGTCTCCGGTTAGGCTCGCTTAACCATCTGTGGTTGCGCGTAATGTCATCGGTGTGCTGTGCGGCGGAATCTGTCTCGCCATACGACAGCGCTGGTGGTATATCCTCTCTGGCGATGTTTAGCAAGCCCCCCGTCAGGAAAATATGCCAGCCTCATGCGGGGCTGTTTTGAGGTTTAGGACAGTATATGCGCGGTAACGACCAGACGCCAGATGGCACCATGCCTGCCACGATGCGAACGCGCGGCTATACAAGCCGCGAGCTTTTGCAGGCCTTCTGGCCCTATTTGCGTCCGCATAAAGGCCGCATCATCGTCGCTATTCTGGCGCTGACATTGGTCGCGGTTGCGCTGTTATGTATGGGGCGGGGCTTGGCCTATCTTGTTGACGAAGGGCTGGGCAAGGGTGATCCGGCATTGCTTAATCGGGCGGTGCTGGCAACCGCGCTTATTGCCGTGGTGCTGGCATTTGGCAGTTTTTTACGCACCACCATGGTCAATAAAATAGGTGAATTGGTGCTGGCCGATATCCGCCGTGCTGTGTTCGGCCATGTGATGACGCTGTCGACAAACTGGTTTGAAAATAACCGCACAGGTGATGTGCTGGCACGCATCTCAACCGATACGACTGTTGTGCAGACAGTGATGACCTCAACCCTGTCCATGGCGGCGCGCAATCTATTGTTGCTGATCGGCGGCGTGGTGATGGTGGTTCTGTCGAGCGCCAAAATGTCGTTGGTGGTGATGGTGGTTGTGCCAATGGTGGTGTTGCCATTGATTATTTTGGGACGCCGGCTGCGCAACTCATCGCGTTTAGCGCAGGACCGGCTGGCCGATGTCGCTGTCGAGGCCGAAGAAACGGTCAACGCGATCCATACGGTACAGGCGTTTGGCCGTGAGTCGCATATGCGCGACAAATTTAATCAGGCGGTGACGCACAGTCTTGATGCGGGTCTGGCACGGGTGAAATTGCGCGGCGTGTTAAGCGGCATTCTGATCTTTCTGGTGTTTAGTGGCATCAGCGTTATTTTGTGGATCGGCGGGCAGGATCTGATGGCGGGTCGGATCAGCCCGGGGGATTTGTCCTCATTTATTTTCTATGCGTTTTTAGTGGCGAGTTCGACCGGCTTTTTATCCGAGCTTGCCGGGGATTTGCAGCGGGCCGCCGGTGCCGCCGAGCGTATTGCACAGGTGCTCGCAACAACCGACATCATGCCGCAAACAGCAACGCCGCGGCGATTTGATCTGCACAATCCGGTCGCCTGCCAGTTTGAAAATGTGAATTTTGCCTATCCATCGGCGCGGCACCGGCCGGCTGTTGCTGATCTGGATTTTACAATTACGGCTGGTGAGCGCGTCGCCATTGTGGGGCCGAGCGGTGCCGGTAAATCAACAATATTTCATCTGTTGTTGCGGTTTTATGACCCGTTGGCCGGCCGCATATCAATTGCGGGTGCGGATCTGCGTGATGTGGCGATTGATGAACTGCGTGGCCATATCGGTCTGGTTCCACAGGACGCGGCGTTATTTTCATCAACCGTGCGCGAAAATATTGCCTTTGGGCGGCCTGACGCCACCGAGGCGATGATTATTGATGCGGCGCAAAAAGCACAGGCAGATGAATTCATTTCAGCACTTGATGGCGGCTATGCGGCGTTGGTTGGTGAAAAAGGCGTGCGGCTGTCCGGTGGGCAGCGTCAACGCATTGCCATTGCCCGGGCGATTTTACGGAATCCGCGGCTGTTACTGCTTGACGAGGCGACCAGCGCACTTGATGCGCAATCCGAAGCAGCCGTCCAACATGCCCTTGAAAATCTGATGAAAAACCGTACCAGTCTGGTGATCGCGCATCGTCTGGCAACGGTCGTACAAGCAGACCGCATTTTGTTGATGGATCGGGGGCGCATTCAGGCGATCGGCACACATGAAAGCCTGATGGCCGGGTCGGCACTGTATCGCACACTGGCCGAGCTGCAGTTTTCCGCGCCGCAGACGGCATCAGTCACTCAGTCGAAAAATGCCCAAGAAGCGCATTAGCACGATCTGTATCAGCGGCGCCAAATCCGCCAATAACCTCTGGCTTTGATTGGATGCTGGCCGCGCCGGTGACTTTTGCGCGCCAGATATTTTGCTGGCCGTCATTAAAGCGGAACACAAGCTGTGCATCCTGATCGATAAATCTGTTTTGCTGGCGGTGGTTCAGGCTGAAATCTAACCGGCCGGAAAACTGCTGGTCACGAAGACTGGTTAGTTGCATGGCGCGGAGCGAGGCCTGCCCGGTTTCTATATCCATATGCAACAGCCCGTCACCAGAATAGGCAGATGGCGAACAATTCAAGCCACAACTATAAATGAACTGGATGGCGACAGGCTGCACAAAGGCACCGCTTTCTGGCCAGATAAAATACGCGGCAGGGGTGACAATTTCGATCAGCTTGTCGCTTAATCGTAGATCGAAAGCCAGTTTGGTTTTGATATCAGCAGCGGCATCGGACGGCTCTATATTTGCAAGCGCGGCGGGTGATAAGGGCGCATGCCAGACGTCAAGTGGCTGCGCGAATGACTGGTCGAACGACTGGTCGGATGGCAGGTCAATGCGCATGCGAATCAATCCGTCACTCTTATCTAAAATGCTGCGCTCGGGCAGATGTGCCGGGGGTGTGGTCGGCGCGAATTGAACCGCAGTTACCGGCCCCGGATTATGCGCTTCCGCCCACGGAAAATTTTGCATGGCGGCGATCAGGCTTTCATATTCTGTCTGCAACGATGCGCGCCGGTAATCCATTGTTTCATGAAGGGGAACGCAAGCCGTCAGGGCGATGATCACCACTGAGCAGCGATACATCTGGCACATGCTTTGCGCAAACCCGTCAGAACCCATGACAGCCTCTGATCCTTTTGAATGATGCAAAAGTATCATTTAGTGTATGTTGGAGATCAGCCGCTGGCAACGGCGCATGCGCAAGCCGCTGGTGATGAGCTGGTAACTATATGAATTTATTTGGCAGCAACACGCTGGGTGATTTTCAGCTCGATACGACGGTTCAGGCGCCTGTCTTCGGTGGTGTCGCCGCTGGTTAGCGGTTGAAATTCACCATAGCCGGTTGCCGCCAGCCGTGCTGCCGGCACGCCTTGCGATACCAGAAACCGCACAACCGAAAGGGCGCGTTCGGTCGATAAATCCCAGTTATCAGCATAGCGGCCCGCCCGTACTGGCAGATTATCGGTATGGCCATCAACTTGCAGTACCCAATTGATATCATCTGGAATTTTTGCCGCGATATCGGCAAGTGCGACAGCCAATTGCGAAAGCTGCTGTTGACCGGTGGCAGCAATATCGGCTTGACCCGGAGCAAACAGAACCTCGGACTGAAACACAAACCGGTCGCCGACAATCTGCACATCATCGCGGCCTTTTAAGACATCACGCAGCCGGCCAAAAAATTCCGACCGGAACTGTTGCAATTCCTGAACCCGGCTCGCCAGCGCATTGTTCAGCGACTTGCCAAGATTGGCAATGGCGATCTGATCATCTTTGGCTTGCTGGTCTTTTTCAGCCAGCAACGCCGACAATTCTTCAATACGCTGCCGCAAACCAGCCAGAACCAGCGTCATCTGGGCGACTTCGGCCTTTGATGCGGTTGTCTGCGCCTCAAGATCTTGCATTTTTTGCTGCTGGGTACGGTTGCGTGCTTCGGTGAGGGCCAATTGCCCTTCAACCATTTGCAGCGCCCGCAAACGCTCATCAAGCGCGTCGCGGGCGGCGTTCAGCGCGGCTTCGGTTTCGGCTTGTTTCGTGGTGAGGGCGGTTAATTCGCTGGTGCGGGTGCCGAGCGCCGCTTGTACCAGTGCCAACTGCTGGGTAAGTGCGCCGCGTTCTGTTTCGCTGCTGTCGAGCTGGATTTGAAGCTGTGCCAGATCCGCCGCCAGATCGGCACTGGCGCGCCGTTCAATGTTCAGTAATTCGCTCAACGAGGCCAATTGCTGGCGCATCTCACCAAGGGTCGCATCCTGACCCGAGACGCGATAGACCAGATTCGCCTGAATCAGCACAAAAACCATCAGCACAAAAATGATCACCATCAGCAAGCTGGCCAGCGCATCGACAAAGCCAGGCCAGGTAAAATTCTCGCTACGGCGGGTATTGCCAAGCCGCGACAGCGCCATCGTTATTTACCTCGTTTGGCGATTGAGGCGTTGCCAATTAATGCCGCGACAGATGCCGATAACCCACGCAGTTCAGATGTTAAAATTTCAGTCTGATGCTGTCGGTCGGTGCGCACGGTATCGGCAAGCTGTTGCAAATTGGCGTTGAGCTGTGCCAGCTGCTCACGAATCCGGCGGTCATCTGCGGTTGCCTCGTTCAAGGCGGCCAATGTGCCGTTTAGGCTGGCCATTTGTTCGACAATTTTTGTGCGGTTGGTCTCGCCTTCTGCGATTGATTGTGACAAGGATAACAAGGCCCGCGCGGCTTCTTCACTCATGCCGCCTGCAAGTGCGCCATGTGTTCCGCCGGCGGTGCTGCTGTCGTTAAACCGGGCAAATGCCGATAGCCAGTCTTCCAACTCGTTAAAGAAGCGGCCCATCGCCTGACCCAATTGCAGATCCAGAAAGCCCAGAATGAGCGATCCGCCAAGGCCAAAAAGCGATGATGAAAAAGCCGTCGCCATGCCAGATAGCGGCGCGTCCAGACCGGATCGCAATTGCGTCATCATCGCCTGAAAATTGGCGCTGTCAGCATCCAGTGAATTGATCACCAGACTGACCGAACCAATCGTCTGTAACAATCCCCAAAACGTTCCCAAAAGGCCTAAAAACACCAGGAGCCCGATCATATAGCGTGAAATTTCACGCCCTTCATCAAGCCGCCCGGCAACGCCATCCAGCACCGATCGCAATGACAATGCGGATAATTGCGCATCATGCCGTGAATCCGCCAGCATGGCATAGACAGTCGCCAGCAAGACAGGCCGCTTTTCCGGCGTGTCCAGTGATCCGGTCTTTTGAACCGATAGCAGCCATTTGCGCTCGGGGGTCAGGCGCAGGGTTTGCCTGATCACATAGAGGATACCAAGACCAAGTGTTGCCAGAATCACACTATTGAGCGCCGGATTGCCAAGAAAGGCAGTTTTTAAAGGGCCGAATAAAGCCGCGCAAATAACGCCAACGACCACCAAAAACAGCATCATACGGAACAGGAAACGTTTTGGATCAGTGCGCATTATCGACTCTCCGGATTCGGCGCCTGATAGCCCAGCGCGGCTATCTGGCGGCCTCGTTGCGTCAGTTCTTATGTATAACAATGGCAGGATTATGGCGATTGACAAGCCCTTGCGGCGCCGGATCACAGCATTTGCCGCGCCGCCAAATGCAAAAGCGGGCTGATCAGGCGGTGTCGTTATTTGCCGCGTTGAGGGTTTTTAGTAATTCGGCATGGATCGCCGGGTTGGCGGCAACAACATCGCCGCTATCGAGGGCGCGGTCACGTGAGGCGAAATCGGACACAAAACCGCCAGCCTCGCGCACCAGCAAAATGCCGGCGGCGATATCCCATGAACTGAGGCCGCGTTCCCAAAACCCATCATACCGGCCAGCCGCAACATAGGCCAGATCAAGCGCCGCCGAACCAAATCGGCGGACACCCGCACTGACAGCCATCACTTTTTGCAATTCTTTGCCAAATTTTTCATGCGCCGCAGCGTCGCCGCGACCAAGAAACGGAATGCCGGTGGCGAATAATGATTCGGCCATGCGCCGGCGTCCGGAAACGCGCAGACGGCGGTCATTGATAAAGGCACCCTGACCAGCCTCGGCAAAGAAATATTCATGACGCAGCGGGTCAAATACCAAAGCGGCGGTGATTTTGCCTTTATCTTTGACCGCAATCGATATGGCAAAATGCGGAATCCCATGCAAAAAATTTGAGGTGCCATCAAGCGGGTCAATAATCCATACAGGCGCATCCGCATCGGCGCCGGCAATAACGCCGCCTTCTTCCATAACAAAGCCCCAGTCGGGCCGTGCCTTTTGCAATTCGGCCTTTATCACACGTTCGGCATTGGTGTCGGCGCGTGATACAAAATCTGCCGGGCCTTTCCGGCTCACCTGCAAATTTTCGACTTCGCCAAAATCGCGCAGCATGCCACGGCTGGCAGCGGTGGCGGCTTTATGCATAACATTTATAAGGGCGGAACGGCTGGCCATGAGAAGTCCTAAATAACGGGGGTAAAATTAACTTTTTGCACGCTCGACATAGCTTGCATCTTCCGGCCGTACAACGATACGGGTGCCGGTTTCGATATGCGGCGGCACCATAACACGGATGCCATTTTCCAGCACCGCTGGCTTGTATGATGAAGATGCTGTCTGGCCTTTGACCACAGCATCAGCCTCGACCACTTCCATCACCACGGTATCGGGAAGCGCAATCGAAATAGGATCACCCTCATAGCTTGACAGGGTGATGATCATGCCATCTTGCAAAAAGGCCGCACGATCGCCGACCATATCCACATTGATGGTGATTTGTTCAAAACTTTCGGCATGCATGAACACCAGCTGGTCACCATCTTCATATAAAAATGTGCATTCATTTTCATCCAGAATGACGCGTTCAACAGTTTCGGATGAGCGGAAGCGTTCATTGAGCTTGGTGCCATCACGGATATCACGCAGTTCAATCTGCGCAAAAGCGCCGCCTTTGCCGGGTTTGACATGCGATACTTTTACCGCCGTCCATAACCGCCCATTATGTTCAATCACATTGCCGGGTTTGACAGCATTACCATTGAGTTTCATTGCACAACTCCTCGTTTATCATTGACCGGAAGCGGCTGTTGATGCCGCTAACAGGCCCGTCATTTCTATAAATATTTGGCCATGGCCGCGGCTGTATCCAGCATGCGGCAGGAAAATCCCCACTCGTTATCATACCAGGCCAGCACCCGCACAAACCGCTTGTTGGCGACATTGGTCTGCGTCAGGTCGGCAACAGATGAATGCGGGTCATGGTTAAAATCGATCGACACCAGCGGACGTTCATTAATGCCCAAAACGCCGCGCATCGGGCCGTTTGCAGCGTCACGAAATGCCTGATTTATCTCGTCAAGGCTGGTGTCTCGGCTTGTCGTCACGACAAGGTCAACCACCGACACATTTGCCGTCGGGACACGTATCGCGGAACCGTTCATCTTGCCAATAAGTGCCGGCAAAACTTCGCCAACCGCGGATGTGGCGCCGGTTGATGTCGGGATCATTGACATGGCCGCAGCGCGTGCCCGGCGCAAATCCTTATGGCTGGAATCAAGTGTTGGCTGGTCTCCGGTATAGGCATGGATTGTGGTCATATATCCCGCTTCAATACCGACGGTATCGGCCAGCACTTTGGCAATAGGTGCCAGACAATTTGTCGTGCAAGAGGCGTTGGAAACAATATCGACGCCAGCATTCAACTGGTCATGATTGACCCCATACACAACTGTCATATCGGCATTTTTGCAGGGCGCTGACACCAGCACTTTTTTTGCACCCGCCGTCAGATGCGCGGCAGATTGGTCACGGCTGTTAAATTTGCCGGAACATTCCAGCACAATATCGATCTTATGCGCGGCATGCGGGATTTGTGCCGGGTCGCGTTCACGGCTCATCTTGATCTTGCCACGGCCGATATCCATCCAGTCTTCGCCGATATTTATCTGTCCGCCAGCACGGCCATGAACCGAATCGAATTCATAGAGGTGGGCGGATGTTTCAACCGGCCCTGGGCTGTTGATCAGCACCACTTCCATATCATCACGATTCATTTCCTGAAGCGCCCGCAAGGTCATGCGCCCGATCCGGCCAAATCCGCTAATTGCCAATCTCAAAGTCATTTAATTTGCTCCTTTTGCTTGTCTGCAGTTTTGCAAATTGCGCGTGCTGTTCAGGCCAGACGTTGGC
>Ga0181562_10003158_pt1 | contig 12180 bp, 7 predicted proteins | sample 011ome_26_FD_139344 | JGI IMG/M metagenome (GOLD analysis project Ga0181562, IMG submission 139344) | Coastal salt marsh microbial communities from the Groves Creek Marsh, Skidaway Island, Georgia - 011511BT metaG (megahit assembly) | ecosystem: Environmental > Aquatic > Marine > Intertidal zone...
CACCAACAACACCATCAAGATCACCACAGGACGAATTACGGGACGAACCACGGCGGACGCAGTCCAAACGGCGGACAAATGGACGAAAGTTTAATCGACCGAGATTACTTGCGAGAACACCGCGAAGGTCAAGAAAGGTTTCGCAGGAACACGTGCATTGGAATTCTTGGGGCTTCCGTAGTCTCTGTTATTGGGTGTTACTCCTACTATGGCGTCTCGCAAGGGAAAAGCGCCGGCGCGAGCTTTACGTCTCTTTTGCCATGGTCGTCTTCCGACGCGGCAGACGATGATTACTCCGCCGCGACGTCGTCGTCGTCGAAGCACCACCACCACTCTTCTTCTAAGAACGATTCTGGCGATGATTACGACAAAGCGCCCCTCGAAGACGACGACGACGACGACTCCGGTAAGACTTCTTCCAGAAAGAAACACAAGGAACTCTTCTCGAAAACATCCAAACTCGTCGATAACGACGAAGCAGATGGCGAAAGCGAAAGCGATTACGACGGATCGTCCTCCTCGAAGAAGTCGAAAAAGAAGAGCTCCAAAAAACACGGGGGCGATGATTCGGAGGAAGAGGAAGAATCCGGCGAGGAGGCACCAAGCGAAGACGAACAAGCGCTCATTGATTCTGTCACGCAGGATTTGAAAGAGTCCGTGAAGAACGCGCAAAAAGCCAAGAAAGCGGCAAAAAAGATTGGCAAAGCTGAGAAGGAAGAGGTCATCGATCCGCGAACAGAGATTGACGCCACGAGAGCAGAGCTTCTCAAAAACGCCGGTATCGAAGAGGAAGAGGACGAGGCTACCGGTGAAAAGAATGAGAAATTGTTGGACGGTGAAGTCGATCCTTTAGTTGCCGGTTTGTTGACTAAAGACATGCAAAAAGCGGAGGAGCGCATCAAATTAGTCAAAGGCACGCATTCTCACAACAAAAAAGAAGCGAGAGAAGCGGAAAAGGCTTTGTACGAGTATGACGCTAAAATTGAAATGGAGAAGGAAGAAAAGATTCGCAAGAAGCAACAAGCTGCGATTGATGCTGAGAAGGCGAAATACGAAGAAGCTGCCAGACGCGAAGTCGGAGAACAAGAAAAGAAAAACAAAATACACGCGGAAGAAGAGAGAATGAAGATGGAAATTGCCAAGGCGAAAGCGGACGCTGCGACGAAAATTGCCATGGCGAAGGCCAACGAAGTTTCGAGCAAAGCCGCGGCGGAAGACAAAGTCATGCAAGAGATTGAATCCAAGATGCATCCGAAAGAAGATGAAGACGATAAGACGCCAAGTACTTGGAGTTTGAGTTCTGATCCAATCGACGGTGCTCGCAGTGATGACGATGTCGACAACTTTGTCGAGCAAGCTGAAAAGGAAGGCGCGCACGTGTCCAAAGAAGACAAAGAAACATTAGAAGAGGCACAAAGAGAGCGCATGGTTGCCGAAGAGCAACTGATTGAAGCAAAGATGGAAGCTGCTAAAGTTCAAGCTCAAGCACAAGACATCATGAAGGCTGCCGAAACCAGAGCGGCTGAAGCGGCTGCGGAAGCGAAGAAGGAAGCGCAAGCCGAAATCGACGCCGCCAAGTCGGAAACCGAGAAAGCGAAAGCTTCTGCTCAAGCCCTTTTAAGTCATCAACAAGCGACTGAGGAAGAAAAAGTCAAGTTAGAGACGGACTTAGAGAACGAAAAGTCCAAGGAAGGAGACATTGCGAGAGAAGCTGCTATTTCAGCTGCGAATATGTTGCAAGAAGGAAAGGATGCCTCGGCGTCAACTTCTGCTTCCGCGAAGGGGGAGGAAGAATCGCCTGCCACAACTGAAACGGAGACGGAGATCGCATCGGCGGAAACCACTTCAGAAAATGCAGTCGTGGATGACGAGAAGTTACCGGAACCTTGGAAAGCCGTGTTAGATAGCGATTCCGGGAAGACGTACTATTGGAACACGGAGACGCAAGAAACTTCGTGGGACAAACCATCGCGAAAATAAGAAAAATTGTAGCCGAAAAATACTTCTCACGAGTCCGTGAAATGAAATGAAATATGCCCTATATCAAGTATCTTAATACGAATGACAACATAATATCTATTTTCGATTTATCATATTAAAATCCTGGTAAGACCGAGAAGTCAACCATATCCTTCGGCAACGATGCAACCGAGTCTATGAGGTCTAAGCGGTTTTGTCGCGTCGGTAAGTCTTCACAGTTCACGAAAACGTCTTCGAAGAATCGTGTCGAGGAATCCTCCATTTCTGCTAAAGCTTCAATCAAAGATGCGATGCTCTGGTTGGCTGCTATTTTGTCGCACGCTTTCTTATACGTGTTAAAGAACTCGATTTCCGCTTCCTCCACGAGCAAAGACTCGTCTATTTTCCCACTCGGCGTGAAATCTTTCTTCCCTCTGATGAGTTTCGTCGGTCTCGATAAAACGTTCTTCGCCTTGGAAAAGGTGTTTGCGTCCTTCATTGCCGCTTGCAATTCTTTTACCGAAGCGGACGCCCTCGCAGGGTTGAATCCAATATCCGTGTTCAAAATTGCGCGAACGGATTCAACATCATTTCCTGCGTCCACTAAGAGTTGTTCTAATCTTCTTTTCGTAAACTCCGCGCAGTCTTCCATCGCTTTGTCGCTTACATCCACGGGCTGTTCACTCTTTGCAAGTCCGAATAACGCTCGAACATCTCCACCTTGTGTTTGAAGATCGTTGTTTACTAACGTTTGGACGAGACCGTACGCAGTTCTTCGCAAACCGAAGGGATCTGCCGTCGCTTTTGGTGCTCCAACGACTGCAAATAATCCAACCAAAGTATCCGCCTTGTCCGCTATGGTCGCCACGATACCTGGAGCCGTGGAAGCGATTAAATCTCCCGAAAATCTCGGAAGGTTTGCTTCAAAAATAGCTTTAGAGGTCGTGTCGTCAAGCTTGTCACACTTTTTCGCGTAGTGTTCGCCCATCACGCCAGCGAGCGATGTGAGCTCCATGACCATGGAAGACGCTAAATCGGCACGAGCTAAACGTGCGGCTTTCGTCGCCATGGCCACAATTGAAGCGTCATCGCCGTATCCCAACGCCGCCGCGACCTTCGGCGCGAGATTCTCGGCTCGCTCTGTTTTCTGCAGCATAGAACCTAATTCGGTTTGAAACGTTATGCCTTCCAACTTTGGACGAAGCGTCTCTAAACTTTCCTTGCAGTCGTTTTCGTAAAAGAATTTAGCATCTTGGTACCTCGCTCTTAATACAGCTTCATTTCCGGATTTTACGGCCGAAACATCGCACGGTCCGTTCGCAAACGTCACAAAGTTATTAAGCAAGTCACCGCTTGTTTTGTTCTCGACTGGGAAATAGCGCTGGTGCTTCTTCATGACGGTAATTAAGACTTCTTTCGGTAAGCTCAAATATTCCGCCTCGAATTCGCCCAAAACCGGTTGTCCCGCTTCCAACAAATTCGCAACTTCGTCTAACAAGCCACCACTCTCTTTGTTGCCTTCCGGGACAACGCCTCCGACTGATTCTGCTAAAGATACCGCGTTACTCCAAATTTCATTTTTGCGCGCTTCGATGTCTGGAACGATTCCTTCTCTTTCCAAAAACGAAAAGTAGTCTTGGACGTTGGTCAGCGTTTCCTCCACCGGCGCTTCCAATCCAGGAGGTCGCAAACCTCTCGTCGTATCACTTGAAGTAACACCGAGCGCAGAAAAGGGTATTATCGATTGACCGTGGCACGCAAATAACCAACGCATAGGTCGTGAGAATGCGTTGTCTTCGTTCAACTGCCAGCGCATGGTTTTGATAAACTTGATGGATTCTACGACTTTTGGCAACTCGTCGCGCATAACTTCAGAGGCAGATTTCCCGACTGCTTTCACGTTTGCCCACACGTACTCGTCGTCCTTTTCGAGTTCTTTCTCGAGATCGACCACATTGTTTTTTGTGCAAAATCCGAGCAAAGCTTTGGTTGGAGTCACTCCGTCTTCCTCAAACGCTCTCGAAAGCGGAGGACCGCGATTTCGCGATTCTTGATCTGGCTGTTTTGGAGAGAGGTTTTTTATCGCGACGGATACGCGGCGAGGCGTACCACCAACTGAGACGCTATCGTATTCTAGTCCAGATTGCTCTAAAATGGAATTCATGGCGAGCTCGACTTGATGAATGCACGAAACAACATCGTGAGGCGGCAACTCTTCGGTACCAATTTCAAAAACAAAATCAGCCTTCTCATTCGGGAGCTTTGATTCGTCTATGGGCGCAACAGGTTTCGCGGCGTCGTTTTGCTTGTTATTCTTTTTCTTCTTTTTTTTACCGTTGTCATCTTCTTTGTCGTCGCTTGATCCTTCGACTAAGCTTCCGAGCGGGTAACCTAACTCTTCGCGTCTTTCGACCCAAAGGGAGGCAATATTTCTCGCCAAATCACGCATGGAGGCAAACAATTTCTGTCTCTCCGTTACGCCAACCGCACCACGAGCGTCGAGAATGTTAAACGCGTGAGACGCTTTAAGCAACTGGTCGTACGCAGGAAGAGGAAGTCTGTTTTCAATCAGCGATTGCGCTTCTTTATCGGCTAAATCAAAACGCAATCTCTGATTTTCCACCGAAGCTACGTCCATGTTGAACACGGACATTTCGTATTCGTCCTGTAAACGCATTTCGCCGTACGTTAAGGAATCATTGTATCTAATATCTTTGAAGTGATCCACATTTTGTAAAGCCATCAAGACGCGCTCTAGACCGTACGTAATTTCAACCGCAACTGGATTGACTTTCACGCTACCGCATTGTTGGAAATACGTAAACTGCGTCACTTCCATGCCGTCGAGCCAAACTTCCCATCCCAACCCCCACGCGCCTAAAACTGGACTTTCCCAGTTATCTTCCACGAAGCGAATGTCGTGCGCTTTCGTATCTACGCCGAGCGCTTCTAAGGAGCCTAAATAGAGTTCTTGCGGATTCGCCGGTGCTGGTTTTAAAATCACCTGAAACTGCGTGTGTCTTTGTACTCGATTCGGATTATCCCCGTACCTAGAATCATCCGGTCTCACCGACGGTTCCGGGTAGCACACGTTCCAAGGTTCTGGTCCTAAGCAACGCAAAAACGTCGCCGGGTTCATCGTTCCCGCGCCGACTTCAGTGTTATGCGGAAGCCAAACTGCGCACCCTTTTGAGGCCCAGTAGTCTTGCAATCTATTGATTGCTTGTTGAAACGTCGGCGCGTCTGTGTTCACTCCCGCGGCGGAGGAGCTTTTCGCAGGTGAAGAAGAAGGAGGAGTTGAGGCTGAAGCTGCAGCTGCATCCGAAGAAGACGCAATCGCGCGCGTTCTGAACGACGACGACGAAGCAGAAGAAGAAGAAGAAGAAGAAGAGGATCGTTTTGTTGCGGTTGTAGTCGCCGATGAGGTTGAGAACGACGAATTCATCATCTTCGCGCGCATCGTCGTCCTTCCTCCGCGGTGGTTGAAGGAGGAGAAAAGAAATGGGTTTTTCCAGGAAGAAGAAGACGTCGTCGTCGTCGTCGTCTGAATCGTCGTCGTTCTCAACGCGCGATGAGAAGATTTTGCCGCAGCAGCTCCATTACTCTTGTTCACGAGCGCATAGTGCGCCAGGCGTAGCATCGTGTTTGACCCGCGGGGCGGAATAGTGTCAGCAAATAGACACACCGCGCGCGAACGACGACGTCGCAATTCTTTACTAAAGCAAATTGAGAAGAAAAGATAAAATAGAAATACTCGAGAAGAACAAACAAAGAAAGAAGAGGGAGACACTTTTTGTTCGTTCTCTTCGAAACAAACACTTTTGATTTGCAAAATTAGTACGTAGAGAGGATGAAAGGCGTTGGTTGCTACATGAATAGTATTATTAGTATTAGTATTACACATCATCATCATCATCATCATCATCATCATTTCAGAGAAGACTCACGCTGTTCCAACAGTTAATCCAGGACCAGTTTTGAACATGGCCAACTTGTAGGTGTATACAGTCACCGGTCTTCCCGCGACGCGCATAAACGTTTCGTCGGCGTTGCCGTTTCCGGAGGAAAACGGAGTCAAATAATCTAAGACGATTTGCGTGCACACGATGAGTGGCTGTCCAGTTTGCGCGTCTTTCTGGTCGCGCCACAACCATTTCGTATACGTTCGCGTTCTTTTCACGTTCGGGTCTGTCCCACTTCCTTCGTAATCGTTAAAAACAACCTCTGCGAGTTCACTCGTTTCGAAGCGGCGCTTTCTCGAATCGTCCTCGGTTTCCGACCGAGCGGTGACTTTGAAAAAAATCGTCTTTCCATCCGCCAACGAACACTTCATGACGTTGGGGTCGTCTAAATTCCAATCTATGTCCGTAAACACGGAGCCGTTCTTGACGTTCATAGTATACTCAGCTAACTTTTCCGTATTCCAAGCTCGGTCTAATATGACTTCGTTCCTCGAGTTTCGCACGAAACGTAAAGGATACGAGGTAGGCCTACCGACATCATTCTTTGCTCTGTTTACGCTTTCTATGTTTGATACCACGTCTGCACCTTCTGGTAAATCTACACCCGTCAACGTCGCGTTGACCAGCCATTCGCCTTGAAAGCTTTCCGGAAAAGTCAAATCCGCCGGGCCTCCACCGCCGAAGCTCTCCCACGCGTCGCTTATAAATCCGGATTCAATAGCCTCCGCTCTGTTTGTCATCTCGTCGCTTCCAAAAACGCTCGCCACGACGAATGCTGAGGATGACCTGAATAAAACATCCCTTCTCCTCCTCCGGTGCAAACTTGTCGTTCCATTCGTTGCGTGTCTTTGTGCATTCATCCGTGTTCTTTTTACTACTCCATCTGCTTTTCCTGTGTCGTCGTCGTCGTCGTCCTCGTATCCAAAATCTTCGAGAGCGCGTTTGAACGAATGAGAGAAGGAGGAAGAAGAAGATGATGATGACGAAGAAGAAGAAGAAGCGGTAATCGTGCGGTGGTGCGTTTTAAGACTTCTGCTCGCGCGCTTGGGCTGACTACGCCCCCCCGCAATCGATGAAGACGATGACAAAAGTTGATGACAAAACGACATATTTTTTGTCGTCTTCTTCTTCGTCTCAACTGTCAGGAATTTGAAAAAATGACGTCGGCTGAAGTGTTCGCTCTCGCGTTCGAGCGGGGGGCGATGTCTATTCTTCGCATGAATATTGATTATACTGCACTATGCTATAATAATACCAGGAGGTATCGATAATATACAACTATGTAATATAACTAGCGAACAGCACCGAGCAGTAGTAAGTCTTCTCTACGTTTCTAACACCGCCCGTCTTTTTAGTTTCTCAGCCGCTCGAATTTTAGTCGACGACGACGGCGGGAGAGGTTTGGTCTCCACCTCCTTAACTTTCGGGAACACGACGACCAAGTTTTTGTTGAAATCAGACAAAGTTTGTTTCAATTCTGAATTGCGCAACGCCGCTTTCTGAATAGAAGATCGCACGCTTTCCAACTCGGCTTTATATTCCGCCTCTTCGCTTTCTTTTTGTTTCTTGTCCAGTAAACGCTTCATCTGCAAGTGCTTCGCCTGTCTTTCTTGCAAAGCTTTCACTTTCTCGTAAGCGTTCGCTTTCGCTTCCATCGTTTTCACGCGTTCCTTCTCTGTTTCCTCGACGTCTTGAATGGCTTTTTTCAACGCTTCTTTGATTTTAGCCGCGTTTTCGGCATCTTTAGCGGTGGAATTCTTACGGCGCAACTTCCCCATGGCGACGTGGTGTTCTCGTTCTCTCGTCTCTTTAATTTGAATGCACAACTCGTGCCGCGTCGCCGCCGAGCGGTGTCGTCTACCTTTCTCCATGACGTTGCGCATCTCTCTTTCTACGTGCATGTTGTTCTCTTCGATTATTTTTTCTTCCTCGAGTCTTCTCGTTTCTTCCCGGAGTGCATTTTCTTTCAACTCGACTTCCAAGTTAGCAGTCTCGCGCAAGACTTTGAGCTTTATCTCTTGCGCACGTCTCGCTTCCTGCCGCGCTAACTGCGCTCGTTCCGCTTTTTTTCGTTCGTTTTCGTGCATTTCCATGATTTTCTTGCGCTTGTGTTCCGAGTGACGTCGGATGAGCTCTTTCTCCGAGAGTTGTTTCAGTTTTAATTCCTTCAGACGCTCTTCTTCGACAATCGCCATCTTGCGTTCTTTCTCCAGCCTTTGCTCTTCCATTTTCGCTTCGAGGATTTTCGCGCGCGCGATGGTCTCTTCGATTTCCTTCTCTTGTCTCTCAATTTTATCGATGTATTTTTGTTTCGTCTTTTTCAACTTCAGCTTATCTTTCTGCGCTTTTATTTGCTCTTTTCGGATGTTCATGCGCTCGATGAGCTCCAGTGAGTCTGGGATGCTCTTCACTAACTTTTCGGTCAATAATTTGTTCTCGCGGCGATGAATTCGCATTTCTTCCTCAAAATAGTCGTCATCTTCGTCGTCATCGGCGTCGGCGTTGTCGTCGTCGTCGGAAATTTCGTCCGCGTTCAACATCTTTTTCATGGTTCTCATTTCTTCCTTCCTTCGTTCTTCAAACTTTTTCTCGCGCTTTCTCACCTCTTCTTCATCGAGTTTCCACTCGTACTTTCCGTTGTTCTCTAGCGCGCACTCTACGATCGTGTCGACAATGCTTTCTGCCATACGAAGCGGTTGTTCGTGTTCAGGCAAATTCATCTCCGCCGCGGAGAGAACGCCTCGGAGCAACTTGTGTTTTCGTTCTTCGACGTGATATTGATTTTCGTATTTATCTCCTTCGCGTAAGAACTCATCTCTATCGTAATTCCAAGACCCGTTGAACGCGTATCTCGATTCCGAAGTTACCGACTCTTGCACGCGATAATCATCACGCTCTCTGATTCGTCTCAGTTCTTCTTTGCGTTGTTTTCTTTGATGCGGAGTGAGTTTATCCTCCGCGGTCTTGGCGTCAATATCCATCGGAACGTTGTTCTTCGGAGCGTTCAACGTCTCGTCCATTGCTCTAGTTGGATTGACTGGAACTTCGGTAACGTAGTCCCCTCTCTCGTCGTATATGTGCTTATCTATTTTCGCCTTGAGTCGCAACAGCGCCTGCGCTCGAAACGCTTCGTTACTATCGATGAGCTTCGCTTTCGCCTTGACGCCTTTCATCGAACGAATTTCCTCTCTCGCTTTCCGTTCTAACTCAAACTTAGTACTCCCGGACGCGTTCCGAAGTCGTTCGGAAAATTTAGACTCCGTGTCTTCGTCGTCCTCTCCATCGTTTCTATTCGCGTCTTCTTCTCGCTGTTGTTGTTTCTCTTCTTGATATTTCGGAGGCGTGTTCGTGGACTCGTCTTCCTCTCGTCTCCTTTGCCGCGTTCTCCTCTCCTGTTGTTGTTGTTGTTGTTGTTTATTGTCTTCTTCATCATCTCCTTCCTCGTCGATGTCTTCGCTGCCAAATATGCTCGAGAACACGCTCTCGAAAAACGACTTGTCCCCTTGTTGTTGGTTATTCTTCTTGTTCTTTTTCTTCGTCGTCGTCGATATCAACTCATCTTCTTCTTCGACTTCTACGAAAAAATTCCGGTGACGAATGTGATTGATTTCGTTCCTCGGAGGAGGAGGAGGTCGGTCTTGCTGTTGTTGTTGTTGTTGTTGTTGTTGTTGTTCCATTATTATTATCTCTTCTTCTCTTTAAAAAACAGTTTTTGTTGTTGTAAATACGACGACGACGACGACAACGTATAGTAGCCGAGTCCTCTTAGAGTTTCTTCTTAGACCGTCGTCTCACAGAGCGCGTAAAACTGAAGAAGTGAATTATGAATTATTATGGGGTGGTTTGGTGTTGCGAAAATTTATAAACCCTAAACACAACTTGATGGATGAAAAAAAGGATAGGGACGAGACGACGTGAACGAATTTTTCAACTCTTTCTTCATAGTATTACACACGCACTTGTCGTTGTTGCAAACGTACTACAAAACACACCACTACTCATTAATAATGTCTGCACTCGCCCAAACGTTCACGGCAACCTCGGCTTCGGCCTTAGCTTCGCGCAAATCGTCCTCGTTTAACGCGCGTTCTTCTTTGACGACTTCATCCTCCTCTTCCTCTTCTTCCACGAGAGGTGCTCGATTGCAAACGTTTGCGAGAGTCGACGGAGGTGTTGGAGTCTTTGGAAACAAAGCGGGGATGACGCAAATTTTCACGGACGATGGATTGTGCGTCCCAGTGACGGTTATTGCCGTTAAAGATGGGAACTATGTCAGCGCGGTACGTCTTTCGTTTCTATAGAATTTTATCTTTTCCGCCGCGAAAAGAGGGACTTTTACAAGGCAAAATGGTGGCGGTGTGCATTTTACGCGCGCGCATTCTTCGCGCTCGTTTGGTACGAGGAGGATTGAAACCCATCCAAAAAAGAATCCATTCGTTCGTAACGAGTACTTCTTCTCGCGAATGTCCACTCTCTTCCTCGCGCGTGCGTTCGCGTGATGGTTTCCAGCCGCTGGTTTCGAGCGAAAAGGAGGGCGATTTTTGCTTCTTCTTTCGCCCTCGTGTCTCAAACCCTCTTTCTTTCTTTCTTTCTTTTCTCTCTTTCTCCTTTTTCCTTTTCCGAAAAAAGGGAAAAAGGGTCAACAACAACAACAACAACAACAAACTGATTATCATCAAATCATCTCTCATCAATGAAATAACAATTAAAAAATAGGTTAAAACTGCGGACGCTGATGGATACAACGCCGTGCAAGTGGCGTACGACGCCGTCGCGGAACACAAAATTACCAAGCCTGAAGTCGGTCACTTAGCGAAGGCTGGCGTGAAGCCGATGAGACACGTGGAGGAGTTCCGTCTCGCGGCGCCGGCGGACGGCATCACCGTCGGCCAGAAGTTGAGCGCTCCGGAAATGTTCAAGGAGGGCGACTACGTCGATATTCGAGGAACGTCCATCGGTAAGGGTTTCCAAGGTTCCGTCAAGAGACATGGTTTCGCCAGAGGTTTGATGACGCACGGCTCCAAGTCTCACAGACAACACGGTTCCGTCGGCGCGGGTACGTACCCAGGTAGAATTTTTCCGGGGAAGAAGATGCACGGTCACATGGGTAACGAGACGACGACGATTAAGCAGTTGAAAATCATGAGAGTGGAGGATGATTGCATCATTATCAGAGGAAACGTCCCGGGTAAGAAGGGCAACTTGATTCGTGTAGCTCCGGCGAAGATTGTCGGGAAAAACTGCTAAACATTTATGGAAGTTAACTTTAACGATTAGCAGATAAATAATATTACTAACAACAGGAGAGCTTAAAGAGGGAGAGAGAGAATATGTGTGTGTATATACAAAAACTTAGCAGCAATTGTGATTGAATTTATTAAACTTACTATTCTTACTATATTACTAATTTGTATTGTACAGCAACTTTTTTGTATTCGGTATCCCCTCTATTAACCGAAGTAAAAATTTACAAAGTTATTGACAAACCATCTCTCCGAATCTACGTCCAAAAACTGACCGTTTTCGCTGAATTTCAAAAGCGACAGGTCAAACTGATCCACGGCATCTCGTATTTGCTCGAGCCTCTCCACGCCTCCGTCGCCTAAGAGGAGGCCGGGCTCTTCTTGAATCAAATAATTCACGCAAGGAGAAGGCATGCCGTAAGATTCCAGCGTTTCTTTCGTATCGCGTATACGCATGGATAACACCTCACCATCGCATACTAAGAGCTCCGGACGATACGTCAGAATATTCGAGACGTCGCAAAAGGGCAACTCTCGTTTCATCGCCAGAATAGATTTCGCCACCGTCGTCGCGTCGGTGAAACAAAGGAAAGGAGAAACCGAGAACGCTCTCAACACGTTCGCTACGTTCGTATCAAACACGTCCGCCAAACGACAGGTGTTATGAATAACTCGTTCTGGATCCTCCAGAACCTTTTCCTCTTTGGCGGCGACTTGACAGAACAATATCGATAACGCTTCGATGTGTCGCTCCGTAATCTTCCTCTTTGTTTTCTCGTCGCACTCCTGAGATATTTTCTTCACCCAAGAGTTCGAAATTCGCTGATAGTCGGTCCACGCGGAACACTCTCTGGCTTCGTACGGACCTAATATGGTGTTGATGGTGTGCTCATCCAGAGACGCAAATTTCTTTCCTCCTCCTCCTTCTTTTTCTTCTTTCTTTGGTGAAGACGATGATGATGATGATGATGACGATACTATTCTTCTCGTTGTTCTCCCAAAAACGCCGCGTGAAA
>Ga0181562_10003160_pt1 | contig 12178 bp, 7 predicted proteins | sample 011ome_26_FD_139344 | JGI IMG/M metagenome (GOLD analysis project Ga0181562, IMG submission 139344) | Coastal salt marsh microbial communities from the Groves Creek Marsh, Skidaway Island, Georgia - 011511BT metaG (megahit assembly) | ecosystem: Environmental > Aquatic > Marine > Intertidal zone...
GGGCGGGGGCGACGGCGGGGGTGGGGGGGCGAACGCAGGGGGGGAGGATGGGGGTGGTGACGGAGGTGGGAGCGCGAGCGAGAGCGAGGAGGAAGAGAAGGAGGGCGGGGCTGGGCGAGGCGACGCGGACGCGGGCGCGAAGGCGGAGGCGGAGGACGTCGTCGGGTTGTCGTGGTCGCTCGAGCAGTCGTCTGAACGCACGCTTGAGGCGCTGCGTGAACGGTTGCGGATGAAGATTGAGAGTAGTCGGAACGCGAGGCGGGCGGCGGCGACGGCGGAGACGGCGCGAGATGCGAAGCAGTGGCGCGAAGCGAGGAATAAGGCGAAACAGGAAAAGAAACGCAAGGCGCGCGCGACCGCGACGTTGTTGGAGGCGCGTAAGGGGGCGAATGCGGGGGCGAAGAAGCAAAAGAATGGTGTGAATGACGACGCGAATGGTTCGCGTGAACGCGAGGATATGCAATTCGGGCGGGTGACGACGGATGACGACGGCTCGAACACTGGGCGTAAGAAGAAAAAGGCGTCTAAAGAAGAGCTGCTGCGAAAGGTGTTGGAGCGTAAGAAGGCGATTGAAGACGCGGGTGGTGAGCATGGAGGTGGTAAGGCGGTGGCGGATAAGTACGCGTGGGAAGCGGCGCTGTCGCGCGCTTCGGGTGAAAAGGTTTTAGACGACCCGAAGCTGCTCAACAAGTCCATCAAACGCGAAGAGCGCGCGAAGAAAAAGTCTCGCGCGCAATGGGAGGAACGTACGCAGAAGGTTAAAGAACAACAGGGTGCTGCTGCGAAGAAACGCAAGGATAACATCAAACAACGAAAGGATGCGAAGATTGAACGCAAGATGGACAAGCGCGAAAACAAGCGTCGACCGGGATTCGAGGGCCGTTCAGAAGGCTTCATCAATAAAGCTTAGATACCCTGATAGTAGCACGTGTATATACGATGATGATTTAAAATACATTGTTTTCTGTTGCGTAATACTAGTAGTAATATTACCGAGCTAGGCGCCACCGTGGACGTAAAAGCCGTTGAAATCGAGTCTCGAGCACAGCGACGCGAGGTTCGGCTCAAGGTGCCCCGAGTCATTCAACACGTTCAAGAAATCCTCCAATAAATGGTCAAATTGTGACTGTGTATCGCTCACCACAGCGGTCATTTCTTCCTCCAGCACTCCAAGCTTAGTCGCGGTGACCGCATCCGTGACTTCAGCCTTGGCTCGGCGCGCGGCGTCGGCGAATCGCTCACCGTCTCTGGCGAATCGCAAGCACGTCGCCTTGAGGCGATCTAATCGCTTCAATATCTTTGGCCAGAATAACATACTTTGTTTCATACACTTGTCCAAGAACGCATCGTGAATGCCAATCATTTCATCCACCGTGCGTGCGGTGTCTAAATCCGCGCTCATCGCGTGCCAGTTTGGTTCGATGACCTCGCACGTAACGTAGTACAAGTAATTTTGCAAAAAGTTAATCATTCGCTGCGTGAGCTTGTGTAGTTTTGCAAACATCGCCATCATCGACCGATCACGGATGTGATGAAGCGTCTGCCACGTCGAGCACACCGAACGTTCGATGCACTTGAAATGGAACACGTGGCGGAAGACGATTTGATACTTGGTCAACGCGCGACGACTGAGCACCAAGCTCGCGGGCCACGGGGCGACGTAATCGAGCATAAACGTGTCGTATCCAGACGTTGATGCCTCATCGCGGTCTTCTATTTTCATGGGACTTGCGATGGTTTCGTCTCCACTTACACCAACCAGCCCCAAGAGCTGATTGACGTCCACAGAGCATCGCAAATCGTCCCCGTGTTTATCGATGGCCGTGCTCGCCGACTTCACAGCCATGTCTAAAAGCGATTGAAGCTTCGACGCACGAATCGTGTTCGCATCCTTGGCTAGTTCAGACTTAGCGGTGTCTAAAAAGTGCACTAAATAATCGCCTTGCGAAATTAAAAAGTACATCTTCATGCTCGCCAAGCGCGTGCGCAATTCGCCTCGGTCCCACACTTGGCGTAACAACGCATTCGCCGCGAGTTCAAAGCGTTCACCGATACGATCGGCGTACTTTCCAGTGCCAATCAACGCGTTCGCGTCAAATGGAATTTTCCCAAGTCCATCGCTGGGCCTGGGCGGTAGCGAGGCGAGCGAAGCGACATCTGTTTCGCGCATCGCGTTTAAGTACTTGCCCGTGGTGAGGATTTTTTGCGCGAGTTGTTCGCCGATGAAATGCGGAATGTCACCGCGCAGCGAATAGCGCTTTGACCAAAACACGGCATTGTAGTCATCCATGAGCGACTCTTTCTTCATGGATTTTTGTTCGACAATCAAGAACTCGTCGTACGGGTCGTCGACTTGACCGTCATACACCCACAACTCGATGGCTCGTATGTACGGCGCCGCGGCGGCTTTGCTCAGTCTTTGCACCAACACCGACACCGCGTTGTCACCTGCGTGGTCGCCCCCCTCGCGATGGAGTAAATTCAAGACACTCGCCCCTTTTAAATGATACGCTCGACTTGCAACGTTGGCCATCAATCTCAATGCACTCGCTGCCGGTTGACAATAAAACCACGCCGACTGCAGCGAAAGTGCGCCCACGTTGCGCTGATGCTCGAGCTGCACGATGAGCGTGTGCCAGTCGTTCAAGAGCTCGCGCATGTCAGCCGCGAGCGCATGCGACACGTATCCGTGCTTGAACTCTTGACGAGACTCGATGAATGCCCGAATCGTCGCCGCATCTGAGCACAAGGGCATCATGTTCTTTGTCAGCGCTGAAAGCGACGCCTCGAGGCCGAGCTCGACTTCAAACTTTACTCGCGCCAGTCGAGAATCTCTTACAGTAACCACCGCGTAATCCGTGTCCTCATCCGTGCCTCGCCACGCGCTGATGTATCGCCCATCGATGCCCATCATGGCGTACAACAAATCATCCAATATCAGCAACTCTTGCTCAGCGGTGGAGTACTCGCTCAAGGATTTCACATTCCTGTCTTGCTCGGCTCCGCCACCAAGGTGCGCGCCTGTGAGGAACGGCCGCTCGTAATTCCACTCTGGCAAACGTGCTAATGCGTTTTCTTGCGTTATGACTAATGTGCGCTCGGGTTTACCGACGCTGGCGCGCTTGCGAACGCTCTCTGGCGCGTCGACTCGCATCTTCGCCTCAAACGCTCCAGCTAAAGATTTCGTACTCGATGATGGAGATGCGGTACCTAGACCGCCTCCTCGACGCCGCTCATCACCATCGTCACCAAAAACACCTACATAGCGATCAGGCGTGCCCAATCCACCAGGAGACGACGACGAAATCGTTGTCATCGTCACGTTTGCGTTTGCGTCGTAATCCAAACCGCGCGCCGTCGACGTCACCCCAGCCGCACCCTCCGCCGCCGCCACGCGTCCCCCAGCTTCACTCACAGCAAACGCCAACTCCTCATCCATCGCAATCTTCGCCACGACAGCTAAATACCGATCCAACTCTTCCACTCGCAACGTCTTCAACGCGTCGTACGCCCGCCCAAACGCCTCCGCGTCATCCGCGCGCTCACTCAACACCCGTCTCGTCTGCGTCACCGCCACCTTTGTCACATCATACCGCGATATCATCTTCCCCAACATCGTCGTCGACGCCGACGCGAGCGTTTGCGTCAGCCTATGCCGCACATCCAGCCCGAGCGCCGCGGTCAGCGCATCCACGCTCGCGCGCACGCGATCCTCGCTCGCCGAGCTCATCTCGTCCGCGTTCGCATCCTCCGTCACGAACGACCTCGGGGCATCGCCAGACGCCGACATACGAACGACTCCACGCCACGCGTCGCGCGCGCGTATGAAGCCGTCACGCCTACGGCGCGCGAAGTGGCGACGCGCGCGCGCGACGATGGCCGTTTGAACGCCCGGATGCGGTCGGTCGGACACGCGAGGATGACGCCACTAATGTAAAAGGTTAGGGTTTTGGCGTGGAGGGTATAGGCGCGCCCCAGCCGACGCGATCCGCCTTTCCGAGCCGCACCTCGCAGCGAACATGGTACGTCATCGATCGAGACGCGCCGCGCGCGCTTTGAAGACACATTTTTCATTTGTTTGTCACGTATGGCGTTCGTCGCGCGCGCGTCGGTCGTTTTGGGCGTCGCGGACGCGGTGACGCGATGGAGGCGCGCGTGGAGGTTGAGGGATGCGCGGGCGTCGATCGCGCGTGGTGCGCGCGGCGTGCGGCGCGGATGACGCGATGTCAGGCGATGCGCGCGGCGGATGCGAGAGATGGATGGGGTATTTTTGTGTGTGTGTGTGTGTTTGCGTACTTTGCGTTCGCGTGAGGGGACCATGAGACTGACCGTGAAGCGCTGTGTTCGCATCGTCGCAGGGCATCGATCTCATCGCCGGTGGCCGTAACAAGAAGACGTCGCGCACGGCGCCCAAGTCTGACAATGTCTACGTGAAGCTTCTCGTCAAGGTACGTGTGATTGTGTTTGTTGCGATGCGCTCGATGCGCGGTGTGCGTCGGCGTCGCTGCGACGGCGGGGCGCGGACGCGCGCATCGAAGGTGGATGCTAGGGCTTTCAGGCCCTAGCGCGACGCGGGCGGATGACTGACCTGGAGGGCGTATGATTACTTTTCGCGCGCAGCTCTACCGATTCTTGGCCCGTCGTACGGATTCCAAGTTCAACGAAACGGTGTTGAAGCGCTTGTTTATGTCCAAGACGAACCGCCCGCCGTTGTCCTTGTCCAAGTTGGCCAAGTTTATGAAGGGTAAGGAGGGCAAGGTCGCGGCGATTGTGGGTACGATTACCGACGACGTGCGTCTCCATGACGTCCCGGCGTTGAAGGTGTGCGCGCTTCGTTTCACGGAAACTGCGCGCGCGCGTATTATCAAGGCGGGTGGTGAGTGCATGACTTTCGATCAGCTCGCGCTTAGCGCGCCGACTGGCGAAGGCGTCGTGCTTCTCCGCGGTCCGAAGAACTCGCGCGAAGCGGTCAAGCACTTTGGCGCCCCGGGTGTGCCGGATTCCCACGCCAAGCCGTACGTGCGTTCCAAGGGTCGCAAGTTCGAAAAGGCTCGTGGTCGTCGTGCCAGCCGTGGTTACAAGCGTTAAGAAGTACGTTGTTGACCTTGTTTGGAGTGGATGTTTGGAAGAGTTAGCGAGGAGGATTCGTTCTCTGCGCTCGAAGTGTAGTGGTCACTTAGAATGCGTAGGCGTAGACGCGTCGCATGTTGAATATATCTCGAGCGTAAAACTAAGTAAAAATTACATGTACGTACATCAAGCCTATTTTTCTTCGTCGCTATGGAGCGCTAATTCTACTAAATTCGTACACGCGCGCCACGCCGAGAGTGGAAAACGCGCTAGTTTGCTGCTTTCTTTTCAATCGCCCAAGCGTCGAGCTGAAACTTCAACACGCACGCGGTGTACACAAAAAGTACAACAGTGATGACGCTAAAGTCGCTACCGGCCAAGTACGGCGCGCTCGTTTCCGGATTGGTCGACGCGAAGAGCGTGGCGAGCACGCCCCAACCGCCGACAAAAGCGCCCCACGCGCTTCCTGTAATCCACACCGCATCTTTCACGTACAGCGCGCGCGAAAACATCAACGCATTACCAGACATGACCAAGACGCTCGTTGTAATTGACAACCCTTTCAAAAGCTCTGGATGCTGCACGTTCATGGCGATTTGCGCCACGGGCATGGCCATAAAGAGCGCCGTGGCGGTCCATCCGCCGACGACGCCCCAAATTTTAGCCATCGCCTGCAACCGCGACCCGTACGCCGCCGCTGCGGCAGCCGCCACGGTTGGTGTCCAACCCATAAACGGCGTCAGCGCGTTAGAAATGATTTGCGGTGCGGCGAGTAGACCAAAAATTCCGAGCGCGTTTTGATACGCGTGCCAACCGCCGGGAAACGCGACGCCGAGAAAGCGCGCCGCTGAGAGCCCCAACCCACCTAAAATCGCCACGCACGCCGCCCCGAGCGCAGCAGGCGGCACATTAGACATGTTTCCACTCATCGCAATCTGCGCGAGTAGCACAAACGTCGTCACGACGCCGATGGCTTGCGCCGCGGTCGCCGTCGTCTCGCGTCGGTCGGCGAAATAGCTCAACAACAGCATGTTCGCCAACAACCCAGCGGCGTAGCCCTGCCAGCTCAGCGCCCCGATCGCCGCCAAATCTCCGCTCTGCGCAAATGCGTAATTCTTCACGATCTGCGGCGCGGTGAGCAGCGTGAGTGGAACCATAGCGACGAGCGAAAGCGTCTCGGTGACGGCGCCCAAATTCAACGCCCGCGCGCGCCCCACGCCATCGCCATCGCTATCGCCATCGCCACCGCCCGCGCGCGCCACCACGCGCGCCCCGCAACGTGTCTCACGCATCATCGCCGCGCGCGCATCATTCGCGTCGACGACGACCCGCTCCCGACGCATTCGCGTCGTCCCACGCGCCACCGACGCACGCGCATCCGCGCGCCTATCGCGCCCTTCGCGCGCGCCCATCGCGCCCCGCGCGCGCGCCGCACCGCGCGCGCGCACGCCCGTCACCATCCCCACCATCGCCGCCATCGCACGCGCGCGCCGACCGTCGACGACTCGCGCGCCGACCGTCGACGACTCGCGTCATCGCCACCGTCGACGACTCGCGCCATCGATCGATATCCAATATCGATCGAATCGAAATTCGAAAGCACACATGTGTCGATCGAGGCACACGACATATCGATCACGACGACGCGTGGGTTTTGGCGTTGGATGGATAGGGGTGCGCCATCGGCGCATCTTGTGCGACATTGCGCGCCGCGTGCGAGCGTTCGACCGCAGTTTCGCGCGCGCTCGGGTTCGTGATGACGATGTCGATGTGTGCGAGCGCGCTGGTGGCGACGCGCGCGTCGGCGATGGCGCGAGAGGGGGTGAAGTGCGTGGCGATGGGCGACGGCGTCGATCATCGGCGGTCGAGGCGTCGGCGCGTGGCGCGCGCGATGACGGTGGGGGCGCTGAAGACGGCGCGTGAGAGTACGTCTTTGGGTGCGGATAGCGTGCGTTACGATGATAAGGATATTCCGAGCGCGGTTGGGAGCGCGAGTAAGGAGGATTTGATGCGATGGTTGTCGACGCGCGCGTTGCCGTCGCAAAAGATGGCGCTCGAAGTCAACTTGGCCGAGGGTCGTGGGTTGGTGGCGACGGAGGACATTAAGCGAGGTGAGCAGTTGCTTGGTGTGGATAAGGGCACGTTGATTACGGTGGAACGCGCGATTGCGGAGGCGAAATTGGGGCCGAAGCATGCGAATTTGCAAGAGTGGAGCGTGCTGGCGACGTTTCTGGCGCAGCAAGCGTTGGCGCTGGATAACGGCACGGCGGGTGCGTTTGGGGATTACATCCGTGCCCTTCCTCGACGAACGGGAAGTGTGTTAGATTGGCCCGAAGACGAGGTGGATAAGCTGTTGAAGGGCTCGCCGTCGCGCGCGGCGGCGGCGGAGCGCCAGGAGAGCGTAAACGCCGCCATCGATGAGATTCGTGATGCGTTTCCGGAACTCACCGTCGGATCCTTGCGCTGGGCGTTCGACATTTTGTTTAGTCGTTTGATTCGTTTAGATGCCATGGGTGGCGAGCTCGCGCTCGTACCTTGGGCGGACATGTTGAACCACAAGCCTGGGTGCGCGGCGTTCATCGACTTGAACGGCTCCGTGGTGAATCTCACGACTGACCGCGCGTACGTAAAGGGTGAACAAGTGTGGGCGTCGTATGGTCAGCGCCCATCGAGCGAACTGTTGATTTCCTACGGTTTCGCACCCGCGGTTGGCGACAATCCCGATGATGAGTACGCCCTCACGCTCGGCGTCGACGGCAACGACCAGTTCGCCGAAGTCAAGGCGCAAGTGCTTAGAGATATGGGATTGAACCCGGTAGAAACGTTTCCGTTGAAACTTTCGGGATATCCACGTCAGTTGTTACAGTACGCATCGTTTGTACTGTGCAGCCCGGAAAAGGCGAGCGATCTTCCGGGATTGGCGAAGACGGCGTTCACCGGGAGCAACGGCATCGGGCAATCCATTTTCGACGCCGCGCGGGGCGTGATGAGTGGCCAGGCGCGTGGAAAGCAAGGGGTAATTTTAGGTGGCATCGCAGGCGAAATTGCAGTTCGCGAAATGTTAGCTGATATGTGCGCCGATGCATTGAGCGCATATCCGAATACCCTCGAAAAGGATAAAGGCGTGGCGCAAGGTCGCATGCCGGATTTCCCAGGCGCCGACGCGTGGACGGGCGTCGCCCCTGAAGCCATCCGAGCGACGCAGCGGACGGTGTCTGCGGCGCGCGTGCGCTTGAGCGAGCGACGCATCTTGGCGAAAACGGATAGCGAAGTTCGCCTGCAGCTTAAAAAACTCAAGACGCAGCAACTTAACCAGTCCATGTGAGTGTGAGATTTTTTTAGAAGAGTTTAATAGGATCAACATCGAGCGAGCGCTTTACCACATCATCCATCTGTCGTTCGGTTGAGCACGCTTAGAAAGAGAAGAACAATCGATTATTGACGCGCGATGCGTACGTGACGACTATTTGTTTAAGAAATTATCTCTCTGTTTGTTTACACCCTCCAACAAGTTTTCACAGACGCGTCGTCTAGTACTTGGCGCCTGAGCTAAAACCCGCAATCCACTAACGGCGTGACTACCGAACGATTATGCAAAGCCACTAGGCTCGCATTTACGCTTGCACCGGGAAATCGAACGACGCCTCCTTGCCCGTGAGCTTCTTGTACACACCCGCGAACGTGTCGAGCTTGTACTCAGTGGTGTTGCGATCCTTCGGGTCCAAGTAAATCTTCAAGAGACGCGAGCCGTCCAAGCGGAAGCGTTGGCGCTTGCCGACAATCTCCGTGGGGTACACCAAATCTTCCAACAAAGCATTGTGAACGGCCGTAAGGGTACGGCTGCGCGGGCGCGCACGCGCGAGGTTGTTCGACGGAACCGGCATAATGCGTCGGTTCGCGACGATCACCACATCCTTACCGCTGAACTTCTTCTCGAGCTCGCGCACCAAGCGCTGTTGAATCTTGTGGTACGACTTCAACGATCGGAACGGCACTTGGATAACGATCGCGGTACGACCACCAGCGACTTCAACCTCCGAGGCACCGTTGATGTAGAGGTCCTTAAGGTCCGCCTTGAGTTCGGCGTTCGTCGCCTCGAGGTCGAAAAGGGCCTGCGCGCGCGAATCAAAACTCCATGGTCAGTACACGAGATCACGCAGAGTCATCGCGCAGCGCACGCGCCGGGTCCCGCGCCGCGCGCACACGGATGCATCGTCAAATCATTAACATTTCTACCCCGCCCAACGCGTCGTCGCGTGCACAACCGCGCGCCGACGCGCGCGAACGCGCGCGCACAAACCCTAAAACCACGACCGCGCATCGATCGATGCGACGTACCTGCGCCACGGTCTCTTCGAACGCCGACAAGCTCGCGCCGCCCGGCTTCACAATCTACGAATGCAGAACAAAAACAGAATAACGAGTCAGTCTCGCGTGCACAGCGCACAGCGCGATCGCCGCGTCGCTCGCGACGACAGGCGAGGGAAACACCGCGCGCGCGATCGCCATCGGCAAAGCCCCAGCCGCGCATCCATCGGCCGAGCCAGCCGTGGCGCGCTCGCGTCACGCGCGACTGAGCGCGGTGCGCGCGCGAGGAGGAAACAAATGCGTGAATGTTCGTGGCGCGTGACGCACCTTCATGGTCGCAGACATCGTTTCAACGCTTTGTAAACGACGGGAAAAGGCGGAACGCGACGCGATGCGACGGCGTTTTGGGCCGTAAGGGTATAAGATCTTACATTGGTGGCGTCAATTACATGGCCGGTTTCTGACGACGGACACGACGACTTTAGCGTACGAGCATGCGTTAATTACATGGACAAGTGTGGATAATTGATGATGGGACAAAATATTTGCTTTCATGGTCGCTGATGGGCGCGTTGTCGGATGACTACACGGGCATCGGGCGAAACTTGAGCGGTTTCGGGGCTTCGCCGCCGAGACGTTGCAGACGGTTGGCTTCGTATTCGTCGTAAGAACCTTCGAAGAATACGACGGTGGAGTCGCCTTCGTACGCCATGATGTGAGTTGCGATTTTGTTCAAGAACCAGCGGTCGTGGGAAATGCATATGGTGGTGCCGTTCCAGGATTCGATGGCGTCTTCCAGGCAACGCAAGGTGGCGACGTCCAAATCGTTCGTGGGTTCGTCGAGGAGTAAGCAGTTACCGCCAGAGGTGAGCGTACGCGCGAGCTGCAAGCGATTTCTTTCGCCACCGGAGAGCTGACCAACCTTCTTTTGTTGATCGGCGCTCTTGAAATTGTACCATGAGCAGTATGCTCGGGCGTTCACTTGGCGGTTACCGAGGTTGATTTCCTCGGCGCCGCCGCTCAAGGTGTCAAACACTGTCTTCTCTGGATCCAAGCTATCGCGGCTTTGGTCGACGTACATCAACTTCACGGTCTCTCCGACAGTCAATTTACCTCCGTCGGGAGTTTCTTGACCGGTCACCATCTTGAACAGTGTGGTTTTACCCGCCCCGTTACCTCCGACAATGCCGACAACGGAACCCGGCGGGATGATGGCGTTGAAGTTATCTATGAGTAAGCCACGGCCAGGATAGCCCTTCTGCAAGCCTTCAGCAGTGATAACGACATCACCAAGTCGAGGTGCGGCGGGAATGGTGATGGAATCGAGATCTTGTCGCGCTTGGAACTGCGCGGCTTGTTGGCAAAGCTCTTCGTACGCGCGAAGTCTCGCCTTGCCCTTCTTAACTTGACCCTTGGCGTTCGAGCGCACCCATTCAAGCTCTTTCTCCATTTGACGGTCAAGGCTACTCTTCTTCTTGTTTTCAGATTCCAATCGCGAGCCCTTGCTTTCGAGCCAGGCGGAGTAATTGCCCTCGAACGGAATGCCTTCGCCGCGGTCGAGTTCTAAAATCCAGCCCGCGACGTTGTCCAAGAAGTAACGGTCGTGCGTGATAGCAACCACGGTACCGGGAAACGTGGCCAAAAACTGCTCGAGCCACGCCACGGATTCGGCGTCCAAGTGATTCGTCGGTTCGTCGAGAAGCAAAATGTCTGGCTGCGACAATAATAGGCGGCAAATCGCGACGCGTCTGCGTTCACCTCCGGATAAATTCTTCACCAACGCATCGCCCGGTGGGCATCGCAACGCATCCATCGCGCGCTCAACCGTGCGTTCAAGTTCCCACGCGTTAGATGCGTCAAGCTTGCTTTGCAATTGGTCCATGCGCTTCATCAACGCGTCCACGTTGGCGTCTGGGTTCGTCATATCCATCGCGATTTGATTATACTCATCCAAATCCGCCTGCACCGCCTTCACGCCCACCGCGATGTTCTCCGCCACGGTCTCACCGTCATCCAATTCTGGTTCTTGAGACAAATACCCAATCTTAATCCCAGGCTCCAAGTACACCTCGCCGTCAAACGCCGTATCCACGCCGGCTAAAATCTTCATCAACGTCGATTTACCCGCACCATTTGCCCCTAAAATACCAATCTTCGCCCCCAAATACATGCCCAGATTAATATTCCTAATCAATTCCTTCCCCGTCGGCGTCACTTTACGCACTTTATTCATGCTCAAAATAATCTTCCGCGTCTCCGTCTGGTACGCCGAACCCGACTTCACCTCGCCCGGGGACTTATACTTCCCCGCCGCCGCGCCACCACCACCGCCGCCGCCGCCCGACGCCTTACCCCCACCCGGCGCCGGCGCCGCACCACCTTTTCGCGCCGATTTCTTCCCCGCGCGCGTCACCACGCGCGCGCATCGTCGCGTCGTCGTCGCGCCGCCGACGCGCCCTGTGCCCCCTGTGCGCCCACGCGCCGCGAACATCGTCGCCGTCGTCGCGCCGCTCGTCGCGGCGAACATCTCCAACGATCGCGATGGCGACGACGGTCACGTCGCGCGTCTACCGGTTCGCGATGCCACGCGATCGATGCGCGAACGCGCGCGCGCGTATGCGGCGACGAACGACGCGCCGACCGCATCGAGCAGGTTTTGTCGAGTCCCCCCTCGTGTGCCTGGTCATGATTGGTGAAAATAGTCCTCGAGGTCTCATCGCCATTCGTCGTCGCGACCGCGATGCGCACGCGTCGCGCGCGCGCCGCGGACGCCGCGGACGCCGCGGACGACGCGGACGAC
>Ga0181562_10003168_pt1 | contig 12156 bp, 9 predicted proteins | sample 011ome_26_FD_139344 | JGI IMG/M metagenome (GOLD analysis project Ga0181562, IMG submission 139344) | Coastal salt marsh microbial communities from the Groves Creek Marsh, Skidaway Island, Georgia - 011511BT metaG (megahit assembly) | ecosystem: Environmental > Aquatic > Marine > Intertidal zone...
GACGCTGCATGCTGCTCAAAGCTGATGGGATCCATAAAATGGAAGAACTCGCCGTCGGTGTAGGAATATTCTAATTCGACGTCCATGACATCGGCTCCTTCGAGGGAATCACCAGACTTGAAAGTGCGCTCCCACACCCGCCCTGATTTTAGATTCCTGAGCTTAACCCGGTTGAATGCCTGACCTTTACCCGGCTTAACGTACTCGTTTTCCAAAATAGAGCAGGGCTCGCCGTCGAGCATGACCTTGAGACCAGGTTTAAATTCGTTAGTAGAAAAGTTAGCCATGGTTTATTCCTCAAAAATCGCGCCGCCGATCATACCCTAGCGGATCCCGCAGGTCAGCGTCAGTCTACGTGGAGCTCACTTTTAGACCCCAGCAGGTACAGCACGCTGTCCAGGCCCGAAAAATTGATGGCGCAAGGAACAACCTCGCGCACCCTCGGCTTCGCCTGAAACGCCACACCAAGACCGGCCGCCTGCAACATGGGAATATCATTGGCCCCATCGCCAACGGCGATAATCTGTTCTGGCTCGATGGCCAACTCGGAGGCTAGCGCCATAAGCCAATCGCGCTTGGCCGGCCCATCAATAATGTCGCCAAGCACCCGGCCGGTCACTCGCTGATCGATAATCTCCAACGCGTTAGCCAGCACCCGGTCAAAGCCGTAGTGACGCTGCAAATACTCGGCAAAGTAGGTAAATCCACCCGACACAATAGCCGTGTAAATGCCTCGAGCTCGCAGGGTGGTTATCAGCTCGGGCATGCCCTCCGTCACCGGGAGCCGACCGGCGATCGACATCAAGGTCTCCTCGGGCAGCCCTCTGAGCATACTGAGTCGGCGACGAAAGCTTTCTTGAAAATCGATCTCACCGCGCATGGCCTGCTCAGTAATAGTCGAGACGGCCTCCCCCACTCCCGCCTCGGTGGCTAGCTCATCGATAACCTCACAGCGAATCAGCGTTGAGTCCATATCAAAAATGGCGAGCCGATAATCTCGTTGCCGTGATGCCATCTCCTGCCAAATAAGATCTATACCGCTGTCTTCTGACAGCTGCCGCAACTCAGCCGCTATGCTCGCTGGTACTGCAGCGGCGCTAATCCACATGGTTCGACAAAGCCGCCGGTCACTCAAGGATCGCGGAACAGGCACGTCTCGTGTCCTTATCGGAACGAGATTCCTAGCCGCGAGCCAATCATCCAAGGTCGCATAAACCGCCGGGTTGGCGGTGGCGGCAATTGCGGTCAGCGCAAACGCGGGCGCAGTCATGCGGTTCTCCGTCACAGGGGCCGCAAGCATAGCGCAATAGACCGGTTTATACTTGGTCCTCCTATTTCCAACGGATCAGTTTGTGCGCGAATTATTATTGGCAGCGAGGCGTTTACCCCTGAGTCAGCAACTCGCTCTGACGGCGAGTAGCTGCTGTCTAATTGCCACCTTGACGTTGGTGGGGTTGGCCGCTCAATCGAACCAGTACACGCAAAAAAACCTTCAAACCGAGCTTGGTCAGTCCATGGCCGAACATCTCGCAGACCGGTTAAGCAATGAACTGGCGACGGGTGACAAGCTCGGCGTCGCCGGTGAACTCAACAGAATTGTCGAGCACAGCCAGATAGCCGCAGGCCGCGCGCTCGACATTGAAGGACTTGAGCTCGCGGTTGCCGGGATTCGGCAAGCTGACGGTTTACACTTCTCGTCGCCCATCATGATCGCTGGAGATATGGCGGGCCTCGCCGAGGTATCCATTGACACAAGCATCCAGCGTGCGGCACAGCACCAATTTCTGGTCGCCATGTCGGGGCTGGCCTTGCTGCTCAGCATGGGTGTTTACCTGGCGACACGCACCATGGCAAAGCGCCTCGCAAAAAATTTACAGCTAGTCAGTGCGGAGCTCGCCTCCGTTACGGGTGAAGCCGACGTCAGCCCCAACGAAATAAAAGCGTTGCAAGAGCGCGTTGCCGCTCTGCCCCTAGAGCTGCTGCAGCCACGTCAGATGGAAGCCAGTGGTGACGATCACTATGTCGACACGGCTATTTTGTTTGTCCACCTGCGCAGCCTTCCGGGTTACCTAGAAACGGTTGACGACCGTCGACTCCAGCGATATGTGGCCACCGTTCATCGGATGATTTTTGGCGCAGCAGGCTTCTATCGTGGCGAGCTACAGGTCGTCCGGCAATTTGGCTTAGCCATTTGGTTCAGCGGGCAGCACAAAACGGGCTCCCCCGCCCTGCGGGCTGCAAGCTGTGGCTGGCTCATTGAACATGCAGCGCCCGAGCTGGAGTCCGCACTCCGGCTGTCAGTAGGCTTGGGGCTGTCCCTGGGAGGCAGTGAGTTGGGGCGTGGCGATGAGCGCGACATATACCCAGGTTTATACAGCCAGGCGGCGGTCGACGAACTTGAAGCTCTGGCAAAGCAGACTCCAGATGGTATTCATGTCGCCGAGTTTGTCGCGCAGGATTTGGACCTCATTACCCGCATGTCAGTAGAGCCGAGCGCGGGGGGATTTCGATTGGGCGGGCTAGCGGATGGCCAGCGCGACCTGCTGGAACGTCAATTGCAAATCTTGCTAAAAGCCCTGGTGCCGGATGGGGCTGCCGCAGAAAACGGCTAGGCGGGCGACTGGCCGGGAGCCTGCCCGCCTTAGAGGGTTAACTCCTTGAGCAATACCTCGATACTCGTTACTTTTTGATAGCCCTTGGGCAGTTTATTACCCCGGCGACCGCGCTCCCCACGATAATTAACAAGTTCGGATATCTTAAAGTTTTTATGCTGTTTACCCGCGGTGATCCGAAGCGTGTCATCGGCGGAAACCACGGCAAACCCTACCATGAGTTCCTCTCGACTCGCAGCCCGAGCCGATGGAATGCCGATGATCTTATTGCCCTTCCCACGAGCCAATTCAGGCAAGTCGGCTAATGGAAAGACGAGCATTCTCCCCTCATTCGTCACCGCCGCTACCAAGAGCTCGCCGCCCTCGCCAATGGAGGCAGGCTGCAACACCTGCGCACCCTTGGGCAGACTGAGAACGGCCTTCCCCGCCTTGTTTTTGGCCTGCAAATCAGAAAACCGAGCTACAAAACCGTAACCAGCATCACTCGCCAGCAAATACCGATCTGACTCTCCACCGGTTAACAAGGCTTCAAATGTAGCGCCGGAGGGGGGATTTATTCTGCCTGTCAGCGGTTCGCCCTGACCCCGTGCCGAAGGCAACTGATGACTTTGTAAGCTGTAGGCGCGCCCAGTAGAGTCAAAGACCACCGTCGGCAGATTACTTCGCCCGCGGGCAGCGAGCTTAAAACCGTCACCCGATTTATAACTCAAGGTGGAAGGGTCGATGTCATGACCCTTGGCCGCGCGAATCCAGCCTTTCTCGGACAGCACGATAGTTAGCGGATCCGCGGTAGTGAGTTCTAACTCGCTGAACGCTCGGGCCTCCGCGCGCTCGACCAGCGGTGAACGTCGATCGTCACCATGACTCTCCGCAATTGCCTTTAACTCTCTCTTGATCAGCGTTTTCAGGCGGGATTCACTGCCGAGGATTTTCTCCAGGCTTTTCCGCTCTTCCTCAAGCTCATCCTGTTCGCCCCGGATCTTCATTTCCTCAAGCTTGGCGAGATTGCGAAGCTTGAGTTCTAAAATCGCCTCTGCCTGAACATCCGTGATTTTAAAGCGCTTCATCAACGCGGTTTTTGGCTCATCTTCCTCACGGATAATCTTGATGACCTCGTCAATATTCAAAAACGCAACGAGGTAACCCTCTAGCACATGGATACGCTTGAGGACTTTCTCTAGCCGATATTGCAGCCGGCGACGTACCGTATCGCGGCGAAACGCCAGCCACTCACGCAAAATGCCGTCGAGGGACTTGACGCCGGGCTTGCCGTCGATCCCGATAACGTTAAGGTTGACCCGATAACTACGCTCCAGATCGGTGGTAGCAAACAGGTGGCTCATTAAGCCGTCCAGCTCTATGCGATTGGATCGGGGGACTATGACGAATCGTGTCGGATGTTCGTGGTCCGACTCGTCTCTGAGGTCGCTGACCATCGGCAGCTTCCTCGCCTGCATCTGCGCCGCAATCTGCTCAAGCACTTTCGACCCCGATACCTGGTAGGGCAGCGCATGAATCACAATAGCGCCATCCTCGGTCCGCCACGCTGCGCGCATTTTCAATGCTCCGCGCCCCGTTGTGTACATCGCTTTGATCTCGTCGACGGGGGTGATTATTTCAGCCTCCGTAGGAAAGTCGGGACCTTTTACATAGGCGCATAGATCATCGACTTTTGCCTTTGGTGACTCGAGAAGATGAATGGCCGCATCGACCACTTCCCGCAAATTATGGGGCGGAATATCCGTCGCCATGCCCACCGCGATACCGGTTGTGCCATTCAAAAGCAGGTTGGGAACCTGTGCGGGCAACACCACGGGCTCCTCTAGGGTGCCATCAAAATTTGGCTGCCAGTCCGTCGTGCCCTGCCCTAGTTCTCCCAACAAAACCTCGGCATAGCGGGTGAGGCGAGATTCTGTATAGCGCATCGCCGCAAAGGACTTCGGATCGTCGGGAGAACCCCAGTTTCCCTGACCATCGATAAGAGGATAACGGTAGCTAAAATCCTGCGCCATCAGCACCATCGCTTCGTACGCAGCGCTATCACCGTGGGGATGGAACTTACCAATCACATCGCCGACGGTCCTTGCCGACTTCTTATACTTGGCCGATGCCTTGAGTCCCAATTCACTCATGGCGTAAACAATCCGACGCTGCACAGGTTTTAGTCCGTCTCCAATATGCGGCAAAGCCCGATCTAAAATGACGTACATCGAGTAGTCGAGATAAGCTTTCTCGGCATACTCGCGCATCGACAAAGTTTCCACGCCCAACGTCTGGGGGATCAACTCAGACATATCTATGCTCTTTGTTAACTAGTTTGGATGCGGTGTTTGAGAGAGACCACTTCTTCATTTAACTGTGTGATCGACTTAGCCATGTCCACCAGTAACTTTTCTACTGCAGCTGGATAAGATCGAATTAACTCAAAAAACTGTTCTGTCGGCACCTGCAGTATCGAACAGTGAGTCTTGGCTTTAACCGTTGCGTTGCGATGACTCTGTGTCAGGGCCGCCATGGTGCCAAACATTTCACCGGGCCCGACCCTCGCAATGGCATAACCGTTTAACAACACTTCCGCTTCGCCTTCCAGCAGATAATAGATATGGTTGGCGGGATCTCCCTGCTGAATGATGATTTGCCCGGGGGAGGCACTTTCGGGCTCACTACTGGTTCCGGTTCCCATCATTTCTTTCAGGTGCAATGCCGCCAAGCGCAAAGTGAGCGACTGGGTTAATACTAGCGCCGCAAGCCAGTCTGCGTGACGTGCTGATTCCTTTCTAACCAGGGTGCTGACAGTCTCAACAGGCCAAAGCCTGATAGTCGCGCCTTGATCAGAACCGTAGCGCAAAGGTTCACAGCCGGCGCTAATGATTTCTGCGTCGGGCAGGATTAAATCACCGGCATCTAACACGCTGACAATGGTGTTACTAGCCAAAACAGCCAGCAGCCCATCTTCAACTATACCGAGGGTCCCTGGGGGCAGCTTGCGATAATCCGCGGGGGGTGTCGCTGGTATCGCGAGGGCTGTAGCGCTGCCTTCCAGACCGGCAAATAGGCGACTAACTGCGAGCTTCGCAGCTTCATTTAGAGTGCTGAAGTCCTTGCCCGTCTGCGCTGTAGCAAGCATCCCTGTGTTCCATTTCTCTGTTGCCCTCAGGTATCCTAACCCGAGGAGTGCCGCGACGCCTATGATTCATTGTCCAGCGCGTTACTTTTTCTCTCAAGGAACTACCATGACCACAGCGCGTGCCTCGCTCGACTGGCGTTTCAGACATTTCGACCTGTTCGAGACGGGAGAATGGCATGCCGTCTTGCAGCTACGAGCAAAGGTCTTCATTGTCGAGCAAAACTGCCCTTACCTGGACCCTGACTACAAAGACCCCAAGTGCTGGCACGTGGAAGGGTTCTTGGATGGCATGTTGGTAGCAACCTTGCGGGTTGTACCGCCTGACGTAAGCTACGATGAGCCCTCTATCGGGCGCGTCGTTGTGGACCCCAACCTCAGGGGCCATCAGTTAGGGCGGGAATTAATGCAGCGAGGCGTGGCCTTTTGCCGCGATCTCTATCCCCAGCCAATCCGTATTAGTGGGCAGGCCTATTTACAGGATTTTTACGAATCCCTCGGCTTCGAAACCGTTAGCGAGCCCTATCTAGAGGACGATATCCCCCATATCGAGATGCTACTGCCTGCACCTTGAGTAGACGACACTGGAAGGGTTCAGGCGGCGTTGCGTGATGCGCGCTTTCGCTCATGCTCGAGCAACAGCTTCTTGCGAATCCGCACGCTACTTGGCGTTACCTCAACCAGCTCATCATCCTCAATAAACTCGAGCGCCTGTTCAAGGGAGTGCTTAACGGGAGGCGTCAGGATTAAGGCCTCATCGGTGCCCGACGCACGCACATTGGTAAGCTGTTTGGCTTTAGTTGGATTTACTGTCAGATCGTTGCCGCGGCTGTGAAGCCCAACGATCTGTCCCTCATAGACGTCAATATTGGGATCAATGAATAACCTACCGCGATCCTGCAAGCTGTAGAGCGCGTAAGCGAGGGTTTTGCCAGCGACCATGGACACCAACACGCCATTGACGCGCCCGCCAAGATCAGATTTGTTCACCGGCCCGTAGTGGTCAAAGATATGGGTCATGATGCCCGATCCAGAGGTCAAGGTCATGAACTGAGAGCGAAAACCAATCAGGCCGCGGGCTGGCACCATAAACTCAAGCCGGACCCGGCCGTTACCATCGAGCACCAGATTTTTGAGCTCGGCCCGACGCAGACCAAGCTCTTCCATGACCCCACCCTGATGGGTCTCCTCACAGTCGATCACCAGATTTTCGTAGGGCTCACTCAGAACGCCGTCGATGGTTTTTTGAATGACTTCCGGGCGTGACACCCCAAGCTCGTAGCCCTCCCGGCGCATGCTCTCGATAAGCACCGAAAGGTGCAGCTCGCCGCGCCCGGAAACAATGAACTTGTCGGGTGATTCCCCCTGCTCAACTCGCAGGGCCACGTTGTGAATAAGCTCCCTGTCCAAACGCTCGCGAAGATTGCGCGAGGTCACAAACTTTCCCTCACGACCCGAGAATGGCGAATCGTTGACCTGAAAGGTCATGCTCACAGTTGGCTCATCAATGGTCAGCGCGGGCAACGGCTCTGGCTGAGCCGGGTCACACAGGGTGTCGGAAATATTGAGGGATTCAATTCCGGTGATGCACACGATATCGCCAGCACTGGCCTCAGCCACTTCGGTGCGTTCCAGTCCGTGATAACCCATAACCTGCAGGACTTTACCGTTGCGGCTAGTCCCATCGCGATCTATTACAGTGACCGTGGTGTTTGGCTTAACAGCGCCCCGGGTGATGCGTCCCACGCCGATGACACCGACATAGCTGTTGTAGTCCAGCGCGGAAATTTGCATCTGCAAGGGTCCGGCGGTGTCCACCTCCGGTGCGGCGACTTTATTGATAATCGCCTCAAACAACGGGGTCATGTCGCTGTCCATGGCGGCGTGATCTTCACCGGCAATACCGTTCAGAGCCGACGCATAGATCACGGGAAAATCCAGTTGTTCTTCCGACGCACCGAGGGTATCGAATAAGTCAAACACTTGATCAACAACCCAGTCAGGCCGAGCGCCAGGCCGGTCAACCTTGTTGATAACAACGATCGGTTTCAATCCCCGCTCAAACGCCTTGGAGGTGACAAATCGTGTTTGGGGCATGGGGCCGTCGACGGCATCGACCAGTAGTAGCACCGAGTCCACCATCGAGAGCACCCGCTCGACTTCACCGCCAAAATCGGCGTGTCCGGGGGTATCGACAATGTTGATCCGATAATCATTCCAGCGGATAGCCGTATTCTTGGCCAGAATCGTGATGCCGCGTTCTTTTTCCTGGTCGTTGGAATCCATAATCCGTTCAGTACCCACGCTCTTGCGATCGAGGGTGCCCGACTGTTGTAGCAGGCAGTCAACGAGCGTCGTTTTGCCATGGTCAACGTGGGCAATAATGGCGATGTTGCGTAGGTGGCTAATCACATTCGGGATCTCATCATCATGGTGCGCAGGGGCTTCTGCGCGAGGCGCGCGGAGTGTATCAGAGACCCGTGATACGCAACCCCCTGACCTTTAGTTTTTACGGAAATGACACTTATCTACGCATCAATGGGCTAATCAACACGCCCGGAGCTGCCTGACAAATGCTGACGCCTGAAGGTAAAATCGCACCAAAAACACGCACTGGCGCATTGTTTTGGTGCGCCAAGGCGCTTGGGGCAAGAAAAAGACGGGTTGTTCCGCTTTCTTGGTGAATTAAAAGCGCATTAAAAACAACAATTTAAAAATTTTATGATTCATTTTGGGGCGTTGGCACAGCAATTGCTCTATCTCGGTGAACAAAAAGCTGGCATGGTGCGAACGCACGCCATCAATGCACCGAGAGGGTACTACCTTCTCAATAACCACCTCACGAGGAGAACAACATGTCTGAGCGCACGCTCACTTTAATCAAAGACAACGATATCCGCTGGGCAGACCTCCGGTTTACGGATACCAAGGGTAAAGAACAACACGTTTCTATTCCTGCCACCGAAATCGATGAAGATTTCTTCGACGAAGGCAAGATGTTTGATGGCTCATCTATCGCCGGTTGGAAAGGCATTAACGAATCAGACATGATTCTCATGCCGGACGATGAGACTTCTATCCTCGATCCGTTCACAGACGATGCTACCGTGATCATTCGCTGCGACGTCATCGAGCCGGACACCATGCAGGGCTATGAGCGCGACCCTAGAAGCGTAGCCAAGCGCGCCGAAGCCTACCTCGCCTCAACAGGATTGGGTGATACCGCCTTCTTCGGCCCCGAGCCCGAATTCTTTGTCTTCGATGACGTCAAGTGGCACGCGGACATGAGCGGCGCGGGCTACACGATTAATTCAGAGGAAGCGGCCTGGTCTTCATCCCACCATTATGATGACGGCAACACCGGCCACCGACCCCGGGTGAAAGGCGGGTATTTTCCTGTACCACCCGTGGACTCTCTGCACGATATCCGCGCTGCCATGTGTTCCGCCATGGAGCAGATGGGTTTGCCAATCGAGGTACACCACCACGAAGTAGGAACCGCCGGACAATGCGAAATCGGCGTTCGCTTCAACACCCTGGTGAAAAAAGCAGACGAAGTCCAGATTCTGAAGTACTGTGTTCACAACGTCGCGCACGCCTATGGCAAGACCGCTACCTTTATGCCAAAACCACTCGTGGGTGATAACGGCTCCGGCATGCACGTGCACCAGTCAATCGCTAAAGATGGCGGCAACACGTTTGCCGGTGATGGCTATGCCGGGCTTTCGGAAACTGCCTTGTACTACATCGGTGGGATCATCAAGCATGCGCGTGCATTAAACGCGTTCACTAATGCCTCAACCAACAGCTACAAGCGGCTGGTACCCGGCTTTGAAGCCCCTGTGATGCTCGCGTACTCGGCGCGTAACCGCTCCGCGTCAATTCGGATTCCCTACGAGCCCTCGCCGAAAGGCAAGCGTATTGAGGTTCGCTTCCCCGACCCGACGGCAAACCCCTACCTAGCTTTCGCAGCGATGCTGATGGCCGGTCTTGATGGAATCCAGAACAAGATCCACCCCGGGGATGCTGCGGATAAGGATCTGTATGACCTGCCCCCGGAAGAGGGCAAAGCCATACCGACGGTTGCGTCCAGCCTAGAAATGGCCCTCGAGGCGCTTGACACGGATCGTGAGTTCCTGACCAAAGGGGGTGTTTTTACCGACGACATGATCGACGCCTACATCGAGCTCAAGGAAGAGGAGATAGTGCGTCTAAACATGACGACTGCCCCTGTGGAATTCGACATGTACTACTCCGTGTAAGGCCTCAGCCGCACCGAAAAAGCCCGCTATTGCGGGCTTTGCCGTAATAAGTGAGGGAGTCTGATTTCAACCCGATCGACACTTGGCTGTAGTCCAAATAACCCACGAGTAAGGAGAGAGTGTTTTGACAAAGACCCACCGCTGTCTTCGCCTACTCACGCTACTCGCCCTGTTTGCGAACGAGGCTGGCGCCCAGACCGCAGTCTACAAGTATGTCGATGAAAAGGGCCAAGTGGTGTACACCGATCAGCCCCCGACCGACAAGGATGGCAAGGTCGAAACCTTGGAAATCGAGCCGTCAAACCTGTCGGCCCCTCCTCCAATGGCTATCCGCGAAAAGCCAACCACCGCGAGCAACAAGGCCGCCACTCCCGATTACCAAACAACCATCACGCAGCCCACCGATGGCGAGACCATTCCTTATGGGCCAGGTGATTTTTCTGTCACCGCCAGGCTTTCCCCACCCCTGAGGGGCAATGAACGGGTACAACTCCTTGTCGATGGCTTGCCAATCGGGCAACCGCAACGCCAGCCGCAATGGCAGTTGCGCAATGTATTTCGGGGAGAACACACCTTGGTCGTGGAAAGGCTACTAGGGGCTGATCAAGTTGTGCATCGATCGATCCCGAGCATCGTTTATGTCCTAAGGCCATCTGTGAGATGAACGCCCTTGTTAGCAGCTCACAGGGCGGCGTCATGACCGCTCAGGAGAAAGTGTCTCTGGCGTTACTAGACCAATTAGCCTCCTGCGTCCTATTGCTCGATGAGAGCCGAGAAATTGTTATCCTCAATACCGCAGCAGAAACAATCTTGGAAGCTTCCGCTGCCCGTTTGGGGGGAAGCAATATCGCACAGGTCATTGATCTCGATGACACTCTCGATTCCCTGCTCTCGCAGGCACTTGAGAACAACTACCCGGTGGTCAAGCGGGAGCTGGATATTCTGCTGCGTGGCGGTCAGCGCTTTTGCGTCGATTTGGTGGTCAGCCCCATCAGCTTAGAACAAGCCCCTCACCTGCTGCTGGAATTCAACCCCGTCGACAGGCTCAACGCGATCTCTGAAGACGAACACATGTGGCAAGCCCAGGCATCCCTGCGCCAAATTATTCGAGGCCTCGCGCATGAAGTAAAAAATCCTCTAGGAGGGATCAGGGGCGCGGCGCAACTCCTGGCGCGAGAGCTGGAGTCTCCGACGCTCAGAGAGTACACCGACGTCATTATGGAAGAAGTCGATCGCCTGCGCGCGCTCGTCGATCGCCTATTGGGTCCAAGGGAACGCCTTCATCCTCGCTTGATGAATATCCATGAAGTTCTTGAGCGAGTGAAACAGCTGATCGAAGTAGAATCTGAGGGCGCGGTGTCAGTAGTGCGGAACTACGACCCATCTCTGCCCGAATTCAACGCGGACCCCGATCAGATCACCCAAATCATACTGAATATTTCAAGAAACGCAGTTCAGGCCCTTCAGGGCCAGGGCGGCATCACCTTTAAAACCCGTGCCAAACGACAATACACCCTGGGTGGACAGCGTCACAAACTCGTTTGTGCCGTCGATATTATCGATCCAGGCCCAGGCATACCCCCTGACATCTTGCCTCAGCTGTTCCTGCCCATGGTGAGCTCACGGGCCAAGGGGGCGGGACTGGGCCTCGCTATCGCCCAAATGATCGCCAATCGCCATGGCGGCCTTATTCAATGTCAAAGCGAGCCCGGGAATACCTGCTTCACGCTTTTGCTGCCCATGGAGGGATAGCCGTTGCCTAAAGAACAAATTGTTTGGGTTGTGGATGACGACCGGTCCATACGCTGGGTAGTTGAGCGTGCGCTTAACAAAGCGGGTATGAGCTGCGAAAGCTTCGAAAGCGCAGATGACATGCTCGATGCGATGACGCTACAGGTTCCCGATGTGGTGATTAGCGACATCCGTATGCCCGGCACGGATGGGCTGGCATTGCTGTCGAAACTCCATCACGAGTACCCGCAGCTTCCGGTGATCATCACCACCGCCCACTCTGACCTAGAAAGTGCTGTGGCTTCCTATGAGGAAGGCGCGTTCGAATATTTACCCAAGCCCTTCGATGTCGACGAGATGGTCGCCACGGTCATGCGAGCGCGAACACTCAACAGCGGCGGGGCCCAATCTTCGCGGCTGCAAGCGC
>Ga0181562_10003200_pt1 | contig 12087 bp, 8 predicted proteins | sample 011ome_26_FD_139344 | JGI IMG/M metagenome (GOLD analysis project Ga0181562, IMG submission 139344) | Coastal salt marsh microbial communities from the Groves Creek Marsh, Skidaway Island, Georgia - 011511BT metaG (megahit assembly) | ecosystem: Environmental > Aquatic > Marine > Intertidal zone...
GAACAGTCTCCATGTCGATCAGGTGTGTTTCAGGGTCTAGCTCATAAGAGTGAGCCTCATACATGCGCCCCGAGAAATTCAACTTCATGCCGTGGGTTAGGTGACCTCCGTGAGCCAGGCTCAGTCCGAGGATGCGGTCACCCGGGTTAGCCAATGCCATCATTACAGCAGCGTTTGCAGTCGCACCAGAGTGTGGCTGCACGTTCGCGTGCTCAGCTCCAAAAAGCTCTTTCGCGCGCTCTCTGGCTAGCTCCTCGACGATGTCGACCGCCTCACAACCACCGTAGTAACGCTTGCCGGGATAGCCCTCGGCGTACTTGTTGGTTAGTACCGAACCTTGAGTCTCGAGGATTGCCTTGGAAACAAAGTTCTCGCTGGCGATCATCTCAAGTGTGTGGCGCTGGCGATCCAACTCTTGCTGCAAAACAGCAGCAACCTCTGGATCGACCTCGGAAAGTGGCGACATGAAGCTGGCAGATTGATTTGGCATGGGGGCAGTTTACCAGTGATTCGAACCAGAGCCGGTCAGTCAAACAATAGGATTGTGCCATGACAACAAGCACAGAGCACTGGGTCCTCACGTTTGTGTGCCCGGACCAGAAAGGTATCGTTCATGCGATTTCTGGAGCTGTTGTCGATGCCGGCGGGAACATAACTGAGAGTCAGCAGTTCACCTCTGAGGACACCGGCCGTTTTTTCATGAGGCTTCAAATTGAGGCAAGTATCACCAAGAGCGACTTTGAAAAGCAGTTTGAAAAAATTGCCGAGGCATTCCAGCTGGAATATGTTCTGGACTTTGTCGACAGACCGATGCGCACGGTGGTTCTAGTAACCAAGGCAGACCACTGCCTAAACGACCTTCTTTATAGGCAGCGAGCGGGCCAGTTGCCAATCACCGTTCCCAAGATCTTTGGAAACCGCGATGACCTTTCTGAGTTGGCGTCATTTTTTCAGGTCGACTTCGAATCCCACCCGATCAATAGTGCTGCTGACAAGGCAGCCTTTGAACAGCGGCTGCGCGAGTTTATCTACGAGGAGCAGATTGAGCTGATTGTGCTAGCGCGTTACATGCAGATTCTGTCGCAGGAGTTCTGTGAGGAGTTTGCGGGCAAAATCATCAACATTCACCACTCATTCCTGCCCGGCTTCAAGGGGGCAAACCCCTACGCACAAGCCCATGCTCGAGGTGTGAAGCTAATCGGCGCCACGGCACACTTTGTGACTGAAGACTTGGATGAGGGTCCGATTATTGAGCAGAACGTTACCCGGGTTGAGCACTCGGCGAGCAAACAGCAGCTGGTCCAGATTGGTCAGGATGTGGAGTCGAAGACCCTCACTCAAGCCGTTCGCTGGTTTGCCGAGCACCGAGTGCTCCTTGATGGTCAACGAACCATCATTTTCCGGTAGCCAAGAAACACCAGCGCTCCAATCACAATGCCCCCTGTCAACCACGGCGCGATTGCCCCAACAAAACTTTCCTGACTGGCTGCATCCGTTTCTAGTGAGGCAAGTTGCGCGGCAGCGGTCACGGTAGCCACTGGTAGCCCTGAACCAACTGGATTCAGTTCATCCAGAATCTGAACCTCGGGCTCTGCTACTGGCGGTTCAATCTCAATTACGGGGGCCGGGTCCTCCTCAACCGGGACTAACGGAACCGGTAATGGAGTAATTTCAATAACAAATTCTTCCGCGCTGCCAGAAGGTGTTTCCTGGATAATCTCCTCTTCCAAGATTCTCTCCAGCTCTTGTTCCAGTTGTAGCTCCGGATCTTCAGCTACACCCTGCTCTTCAGTGGGCTCTGGCACATTGCTCTCGGGCAAAACCGGGCTTTGGACTGGGTCCTGAATTTCCGCTTCAGGGGTCCGCTTTTGAACAGGGTCGGGCTGAACTGCTGGTGCTGGTTCTGGTGCTGGTTCTGGTGCTGGTTCTGGCTCTGGTTCTGGGATCGCATCCAGAGTAAGTGCGAAGGGCAGCTGTGTCGCTGGCCCCAGATTTCCAACGGAATCAACCAACGAAAGCGCCGGCAGCACCCAGGAAATTAGGCCCGGAGCACACTGAGAGTGCTGGAACGAGATTCCGGAGACGGTAAGGGTCGTTACTGGCACGCAACCGATGGGCTCCGCTGCAAACTCAACTCCTGCACCTTCCACAAGCTCACCATCGAAATTCAGCTCAAGTGAAACGCTGTAACCGGCATCTAGCAACTCGACAACCGGATCGCCCCAGATTGCCGCAGGTGGAATGGTATCTCTAAGAAAGCTAAGCACGAAGTCGGTTTCCGGCCCCAGATTCCCCATTGCGTCCTGAATCGTGCCGGCAAGTAAGGTGACTGTTAGCTGACCTTCGGCACACTGACCGAGCGTGAGTTTCGTGCCCGAAAGCTCTGTGAGCTCGCAACCTGCCACCGCAAAATCGGAAAGCTCTAGGCCGGTGAATTCCTCAGTGGCGGTAATTTCGATCAAATAGCTATCGGTATCAGGGGCCGTCATAGTCAGGGAAGCGTCCGGTCCGGTCAGATCAAGCTCCAAATTTGCTTCACCTGAGACCCCCGCCTGCACAAGGCTCGCCGCTTCATTTACCAACGACATCGAGAATGCCTCGTCTTGGCAACTTGAAACTGCAAAGACATACGCCGCATCAACTAAAACTGGCTCAGCTGCCTGGCAATTTTCATCGGCGAACATCAGGTCCGTAACGCTGGGCACAAGACTCCCCGTTACAGTCACCGCCACCTCTAGATGCGTCGAGCTCTGCTGGGTAACAACTAGCGATGTGATTTCAGAAACAAGTTCGTAGCGAATGATCACTGAACCGCTACCCGACTGAACTCCAGCTTCGTGGACGATGTCGGTCACCAAATTCGTGGCTGCGTATGAGGACCCTCCTCCACCGCCGCCAGCGTCAGAACAGCAGGAATCGTCGTCAGCTCCACCGCCACCACCGCCATACCAGCCGCCGCCACCGCCTCCACCTCCAGCGTTCCAGCTGCTACCGCCAGTGCCACCAACTGCAAAGGAACCCGACGAGGCTGCACTGCCGCCATTGGAGGAGCCAGCGTAGCCACCAGAATTGGTGCCGCCTCCGCCGCCTCCGGTGCCCTGCCCAGAGCCTCCCTCAGCCGCAACCAGATTGCCGCCAACGCCTCCTGCTGCGCCGGCATAGCCGCCGCCACCTCCGCCACCGCCGGCTACAACAATTCGATCATTGACACTGTTGCTAGTTCGAATATCGCTAGCACCACCACCGGAACCTTCGTTACCACGAGTGCCCCCTGCTCGACCACCACCATTGAAGCCACCGGCTGCCTCGGCCCCAATCAGGCCCTCACCGCCAACGTAAACCCAAAAACCAACTGGAGTCTCCAGAAACGAGCCAGTGACCTGGCCGCCGTTGCCTCCGCGACCACCGGCTGCACCTGAAACCACAAACGTGAGGTTCTGTGCATTGGCCGGAGTTTCAAAGTAGACGCCATTGCCGGTTGATTCGAAGACCACTTCGCAAATGCCATCGGGGCACTCCTCAGCAATTGCGGGGCTCACAGCAAGCGCTAGCAGCATGGACAGAGAAAGCGAGATAAATGATTGAAGTTTCATCCGCACAAACTAAAACTCCCCGCAGTTTCCTGCAGGGAGTTTTCCACAGCCGAAGCGGCGGGTTAGTTTTAGGCCATTTTTGCCTGAAGGTTATCGGCAAGTGATGCCATGAACTCTTCGGTGGACTGCCAAGCCTGTTCCTTGCCAACAAGCGCGGCTAGGTCCTTAGTCATCTTGCCGCTCTCCACGGTTTCGATGATTACGTCCTCGAGGGTCTGAGCAAACTTCGCTACCTCTGGGGTGTTGTCTAGCTTGGCACGGTGCATCAGACCCCTGGTCCAGGCAAAGATGGATGCAATTGGGTTGGTCGAGGTCTTCTCGCCCCGCTGGTGTGCACGGTAGTGGCGGGTAACCGTTCCGTGAGCTGCCTCAGCTAGGGCGACCTTGCCATCTGGCGTGGTCAATACGGAAGTCATCAAGCCTAGAGATCCGAATCCCTGCGCCACGGTGTCGGACTGGACGTCTCCGTCATAGTTCTTGCAGGCCCAAACGTAGCCACCTTCCCACTTCAAAGCAGCAGCAACCATGTCGTCGATCAGTCGGTGCTCGTAGGTGAGGCCCGCAGCAGCAAAGCGATCTGCATACTCAGCCTGGAAAACCTCTTCGAAGGCGTCCTTGAATGCGCCGTCATATGCCTTCAGGATGGTGTTCTTGGTTGACATGTAGACCGGATAGTTCCTCGCAAGGCCGTAGTTGAAAGATGCCCTTGCGAAGTCACGAATCGAGTCCATGTAGTTGTACATACCCATCGCAACACCGCCGTTTTCAGGGAAGTCAGCGATTGTCATGGTCTGTGGTTCAGAACCGTCGGCAGGGGTCCAGGTCATGGTCACGGTTCCCTTGCCTGGAATCTTGATGTCAGTTGCCTTGTACTGGTCTCCGTGTGCGTGACGTCCAATGATGATTGGCTTGGTCCAGCCAGGAACCAGGCGCGGCACGTTTGAGATGATGATTGGCTCCCTGAACACAACACCATCAAGAATGTTTCGAATGGTGCCGTTTGGAGATCGCCACATTTTCTTCAGTTCAAATTCTTCTACCCTGGCTTCGTCAGGGGTGATTGTTGCGCACTTAACGCCAACACCATGCTCGCGAATTGCGTGGGCTGCGTCAATTGTGACCTGGTCATCAGTAGCGTCACGGTTCTCAACAGAAAGGTCAAAGTACTCGATGTCTACATCAATGAACGGCATGATCAGCTTGTCCTTGATGTCTTGCCAGATGATGCGAGTCATCTCATCGCCGTCTAGCTCAACAACTTTTCCTACAACTTTTATTTTGCTCATTATTCTCCTGATAAACCTGCGCCAACTGCGCTAAATAGCCGCCCCTAGCCTACAGCGTGCCGGGCACTTAGGTAATTTGGGTCAAACCAGCGACTCGCGCCAGGCCTTATAAAGCCTCGAAAACTTGCCACCGGCTGCAACCAGTTGCTCGGGGGTTCCATCCTCAATGATTGAGCCGTGTTCCATAACCAGCACCCGGTCGGCAATAGCAACCGTTGAAAGCCTGTGAGCGATAATCACAGCGGTTCGACCTGACAAAAGAGTCTTTAGGCCCTTTTGAACCATTGCCTCGGATGGAATGTCCAGCGATGATGTTGCCTCATCCAAGATCAACACGGCTGGGTTAGCCAGGAATGCTCGAGCGAAGGAAATCAGCTGCCTCTGGCCGCTGCTGACCCGGCCGCCGCGCTTGTTAACATCGGTGTCGTAGCCATTTGGAAGCTTCAAGATGAAATCATGAGCCCCGACAGCCTTGGCCGCCTGCTCAACTTCCGCCATCGACGCACCGGGCTTTCCGAGCTGGATGTTCTCGGCTACCGAGCCAGTGAAGAGGTAGGCCTCTTGGGTAACCATGACTATTTCTCGGCGGAGGTCGCTATTTGTTATGTCCCTCAGGTCGATATCATCCAGTTTCACAACGCCCGAAGTCGGGTCATAGAATCTTGAAATTAGCTTGGCCAGCGTTGACTTACCAGCACCGGTTGTACCAACCAGCGCAATGGTTTGGCCGGCTGGAATCTCTAAGCTAAAAGGCTTGAGAACCTGGTCACCAGTCGCATACTGAAAGTGAACCGAGTCAAAGCTGACCTTCCCCTGTGCACGGTGAATCACTACCGGGTTCTCTGGCTCCGGAACCGATGGCTCTTCTTGCAGCACGCCGGAAATTTTCTCCAGTGCCGAAGACGCCGACTGGTAGGAGTTGTAGAAGATTGCAATCTGCTCCATTGGGTCAAAGAACCTTCTGGCATAGAGAATCGCAGCTGTTAGGACACCGATTCCCAGCGTCCCCTCCAGCACTCGGAATCCTCCAACCAAGAGCACTGCAGCCACTGTGGCATTTCCGATCAGGATTAGTCCGGGGTCATAGATGCCGAACAGCTGGATCAAGCGTGCATTCAGTTTGCGATAGGTCTCGACCAGCCCACCAAAGTGTCGCTCGTTGTCCTTTTCCTTTCGGAAGGCCTTGACTGCTCGAACACCGGTCATGGTCTCCACAAAGTTTTGGATCAGGGTTGCAGATGCAACTCGCTGCGCTCTAAAGCCTCGGTTGGTGTTCACCTGGAACCACCTGGTCAAAATCAATAGTGGCACCAGGGCACACGCCAAAACCAGGAAGCTAATGGGGTCAAGCACCAATAGGGCGCCTGCGGTAAAGATCATGAAAATCAGGCCAACCACGAGCTCTGACAAGCCACCTGAAAGCAACTCAGAAATTGACTCCAGATCTGAGGTCTGCCTGGCGATAACTCGGCCAGCGGTGTAGCGCTCATGGAACTCAACGGAAAGTTTTTGAGTGTGAACAAACATCCGATTGCGCAAGTCAAACAGCATCGCCTGGGCAATCTTGGCCGTCAGGGTGAGGAAGAAGTAGACCGTTACTGCTCCAACTGCCGCTGCCAACAAGTAGGCGCCCACCACCATCCAAAGTGGCATCAGGTCGTTATTGATTGCCCTCGGCAGGGCCCAGTCAATTCCAACCGCAATCAGGGCCGGACCGGCAACTCGAAGTGCGGTCGAAAACAAGATCATTATTACTGCCAGCCAGAGTCTTGCTCGAAGTGGCAACAGCAGCGAACCGAGGAGCTTTCTAGAGCGCTGCCTGATAAACCTTGACTCTTCCTTGTTTAGATCGGACTTCTCTTCATTGTTCGTTCCGTAGAGGCTCACAGGTTCACCTCCCGCTGCTTATTCTCTTCGTCCAGCGAAGTGATCACATGGCGATAGTGGGCGCTGGATGCAAGCAGCTCCTTATGTGTTCCAAAGGCCGATATTTTTCCATCCTGCATAAGTGCCACCTTGTCCGCCAACATCACAGTTGAGGGACGGTGGGCAACGATTAGAGCAGTGGTTTTTGTTAGAACCTGCCGGAGTGCTTCTTCCACCATTGCTTCGGTGTCAACATCCACCGCGGATAGTGGGTCATCTAGAACCAGAATGCGCGGGTTGGCAGCAACTGCCCTCGCTAGAGCCAGCCGCTGACGCTGACCTCCGGAAAGACTTAGACCCTCTTCACCAATAGCGGTGTCCAGACCATTGGGGAGCTCATACACGAATTGAGCCTGGGCAATTTCAATCGCCTGCTTCAGGTCACTTTCGCTTTTCTCGCTGCTTCCCAAAAGCACATTGTCACGCACGGAGGAAGAAAAGAGTGTCGCTTCCTCAAAGGCCATGGCTATCTGGCTTCTGAGGTCCCACCTGGTTAGCTCCCGGATGTCAACGCCATCAATCGTGATCGAACCCGAGGACACTTCATAGAGCCTTGTGGTCAGTGCGGTTAGGGTGCTCTTGCCGCAACCTGTCAGCCCAATCAGGGCAACTGATTGCCCGGGCTCCAGCCGCAGGTTCACGCCATTGATTAGATCCAGTGAATCAACCGAAGCGTCCGGGTAACGGAAGTGAACATCATGAAATTCGAGTAGCCCCTTGGGTTCGGCAATGGCCTTAGGGCTCTTGGGGTCCGCGATTAAATCTGGCTCGTCCAACACTTCATAAAATCGAGTTGTGGCGGTTTTTGCCTCAAGGGTCATGCCAAGCAGAAAGCCAAGAGACTCGGTTGGCCAACGCAGCACCATCGCTGTTGCCACAAACGCCACCAGGGTTCCAACACTCATTTGGTCATTGGCGGCAAACCAGACACCAGCGAATAGCGCCAGCCCAAGTGCCACCTCAGGAATCAGAATCAAGTAAAGCCAGATGTTTGCTATTGCCTTGGCCTTGGTGATTTCCGTAGTTTTCAGCTCCGATGCCTGAGAGGCGAACTGATCCGCAGCGAAGCCGCCGCGACCAAAGGATTTCAGGACTCGAACTCCGTGAACCGACTCCTCAACCCTGGTGGCTAGATCACCGGACTGGTCCTGCGCAAGCCTGGCAATAGTGCCAAACTTACGCTCAAACTTGAAGCCCACTATCCAAATAGGCACTGATGCCACAGTGAAGATTAAACCGAGGTAAAAGTTGTAGGTGAACAGGATAATTAGGCCCACAACCAGAGTGATGAAGTTTGCAATTAGCAAAACGATTCCGAAACTCAACCAGCGCCTGATCAGCCCAAGGTCTGCAACGGCCCTAGAGAGCAACTGGCCTGAAGGCCAGCGGTCATGAAATGCAACCGGCAAATCCTGCAACTTAGCAAACAGCGTGTTGCGCATGTCCGCCTCTACGAAGGTGCCGGGGGTTAACACCAGCCAGCGTCTGAGCAACACAAATAAGGCTTCCAGCACACCCAACAGCAGTATCAGACCGACGGCGGGCAGCAGTGCATCAATGCCGCCATCCACGAGCGAGTTCACCAAGTTTTGGAGAAATTGTGGAATTGAAAGCGCGACCATGTGCGCGGCGATAGCCGCGATAATGCCAAGCGAGATGCGCCCTAGCGCTCTTCTGGCAAATGGGACAAGACGCCAGAGGGTCCTGACGGTTCCCAATTCTGACTTCTGCATTAAATCCTTCGCCACCTTTGGATTTCAGGCAGCCCTAAAGAATAACACCGTCCAGGCAACAATAATTTCTAGTGGAAAAAGTGGCGCTCACCCGTGAAATACATGCTGATACCAGCTGCATTCGCAGCAGCAATGACCTCTTCGTCTCTAACGCTTCCGCCAGGCTGAACCACAGCCGAGACCCCGGCATCAAGCAAAACCTGGAGACCATCGGCGAACGGGAAAAAGGCGTCCGATGCTGCAACCGAACCCGTTACCCTATCCCCGGCACGACTGACCGCTAGCCGGCAGGAGTCGAGCCGGTTGACCTGCCCCATGCCGATTCCAACCGCAGCCAAGTTCTTTGCCAGCAAAATGGCGTTGGACTTAACCGACCGACAGGCGATCCAAGCAAACTCAAGATCGCGCATTGTTTCAACGTCAACTGGATCGCCAGAAACTAGCTGCCAGCTATCGGAGCTGAACTGATCGAAGCCGTCCGACTGCTGAATAAGCATGCCGCCTGAAACCTGGCGATATTCCTGTTTTGGTCGAAGGTATGGACCTGCCAACTCTAGGATTCGCAGATTCTTTTTCTTCTTCAAAACCTCTAGGGCATCAGCCTGGTAACCGGGAGCAATGATCACCTCCGTGAACACCTCTGCAACAGCCTCGGCCATTTCTAGGCTCACTTCTTTGTTCGCTGCGATAACTCCACCGAATGCGGAAACAGGGTCGGTTGCGTGAGCCGCCGAATAAGCCTTGGCAATGTCAGACCCGACCGCCACTCCACAGGGGTTTGCGTGCTTAATGATCGCAACAGCAGGGTTTGAGAAATCATGGGCCGCGCGCAGAGCGGCATCCGCATCAACAAAGTTGTTGTAGCTCATCTCTTTTCCAGAGTGCTGAGTCGCGGCCGCAATTCCAGCGGCAGTTGGGTCCGCGTAAATGGCAGCGGACTGGTGGGAGTTCTCCCCGTATCTAAGATCCTGCAGTTTTTCCAGGCTTAGGTGCACTGTCATGGGAGCCTGCTCTCCAGCCAATTCTTGAGCGAACCAGTTGGCTACTGCCGAGTCGTAGCTAGCAGTGTGAGCAAACGCCTTATGCGCTAGCTGCCTGCGCAGTGACATCGAAGTTCCTGGCCCATTGACCGCTTCGATGACCGTTGCGTAATCGGATGGGTCAACAACAATTGCAACATTTGCGTGGTTCTTCGCGCTGGCGCGAACCATCGCCGGTCCCCCGATGTCAATCTGCTCAATCACATCCTCGCCCTGGGCGCCCGCGGCGACTGTCTCAACAAATGGATAAAGGTTCACTACTACCAGCTCGAATGGCTTGATTGAGTGCTCGCGCAGCTCTTGCTGGTGCTTTTCATTCCTGAGGTCGGCAAGAATTCCACCGTGAATGGCTGGATGCAGGGTCTTGACCCTGCCATCTAGAGATTCTGGAAACCCGGTGACCTCTTTGACTTCGGTCACGTCAAAGCCTGCCGCAGCAATCTGCTTAGCCGTGGAACCAGTCGAAACCATTTGCACGCCTGCCGCATTGAGCGCGGTAGCCAATTCAATGAGTCCGGTCTTGTCAGATACCGAAATCAGCGCCCGTTTGATTTTGACGTTGTCATGCATTACTTGCTTCTCCACTTATCTTTACCTTGCCAGTTGCGATGTCGCTGACAAGCTGGACCAACTGCTTGCGCTCAATGGTTTTGATTTGCTCGTGTAGATCGACTTCGCTGATCCCCGCGGGAATCAAGAGCTCCTCTTGAACAATTACTCTGCCGGTGTCGATGCCTTCGTCAACAAAATGAATTGTCGCGCCAGTCTTAGTAGCGCCGGCAGCCAGAGCGTCTCTGACCGCATGCGCTCCAGGAAATTCTGGGAGCAGCGATGGGTGCATGTTTATTAGCCTCGGGCTCAAAGCCTTCACAACATTCGCGGGAAGAATTTTCATAAACCCAGCCAAAATCACAAGGTCCGGCTTTTGAAACTCAATGCTTTGAAGTAAAACATCGCCCCAGGCCTGCTTGGAATCGAACTGCGAGGGTTCAACCACAAAGGTTGGGACACCAAACTGCTCAGCATGCTCAAGCCCCGCGCAGGCACGGTCTGAGCCGACTGCAAGGACTTTGGCGGGGAAAAGCGGGTTTGCCGCTTGCCGAAGCAGCGCAAGAAGGTTCGAGCCAGAACCAGAAACGAGAACAACAACCGAGAGCATCGCTAAAGTCTACTTTCGCTCAGATGCATCGGTGTAAGGCTTGGCGATAACCAGGGCCGCAATGAAGCTTGGAATCAACACCTCTACGAATATCACCGCCGCGAACACAGCCGAATCAGCGCCAACTTGACCAAGCCTGCCGGGACCAAAGCTTCCCGAGGCCAACGAGCTGATCAGGAAGGTCACAACGCTTGCAGTCAGTGCCGCGACAAAGGACAGCGACAGTGCACCGGTGAGCCTTGTGCCATACTCCCAGCGCAACTGATCGGCGTGTTTTGCAACAAACAGGGTCGCCAAAAGCGACGCGATTATTGGGACCAGAATAAACAGCAGGCCTCGCTCAGAACCGCCGACCGGAACCGCTGCGAATACCGGCAGTGCCGGGATCGGCCCAAGTTCGGTTGCAAATGGCGAGACGTAAGAGCCGTTGCCGATTGCGAATCCTGCCCCAGAAATCCATGCAGCCCCGTAGACAATCAGGTTTGGCAGCACCGCCAATTGCCCCAAGGTAAGCATTACCCCGCCAAGAACGCTCAGGCCCAACCCCTGATAAAAGCCGATCACCTGCACCCAGCCGAATCCAAGCGCCAGGGCAATCAACACCGAGCTAGTCAAGATTAGAGTGGCAACAACGGACAGACCAACCCGAACGCCGGGGTTGAGGGCAGTCCTAATGGACCAGTGGAGTTTTGAGTAGGCGCCGGCAGCCAGCGACCTAAGCCAAATTCGTTCCTGGGCCTCTGGGCCGTTTGCTCCTTCGAATAGCTCGAATCTAGGTCCAGAAACTGAAGCAATCACGAGCAGTGAGCCAAACAGCAGTGCTGGGATGTAAATGGGGGCGTACTGATCGACCAAAACCGCTGGGTCTGCCGCCAGAGCGCTCAGCCCGTAACTGATTCCGCCAAATGCGACAGCGCCGCCTAACCATGCTGGCCAGAGTGAGCTTGAAGCTGAGAGGCGGTGACCAATTCTGATCGCCATCATGGCGATGACCATTGTTAGCCCAAGCGGCAACGCCGTCATGTAGAAGGCATCGAAACTAAAACCGACTATCTGACCGCTTGCGAAACCAATCGGGACTCCGCAGGCAAGCAAGAAGGCGTAGACGGCCACTTTCAGAGCAACGATCCATTCAATTTGGCCGTCGCCTTCAATAAACCAGGCAAGTGTCAGCGGGGCAACAATGATGCCGACCACCGTGGCAATGATAATCAGTGCCTGCAGCGCGGCTATGGCGAAACTAAGCCCCCGATTCACGGCTCGCTATAGGTTTGCGATGATATCGCGCATCAAGCTGGCGGTCTCTGAAGGAGTCTTTCCAACCTTTACGCCAACGGCCTCAAATGCTTC
>Ga0181562_10003209_pt1 | contig 12071 bp, 9 predicted proteins | sample 011ome_26_FD_139344 | JGI IMG/M metagenome (GOLD analysis project Ga0181562, IMG submission 139344) | Coastal salt marsh microbial communities from the Groves Creek Marsh, Skidaway Island, Georgia - 011511BT metaG (megahit assembly) | ecosystem: Environmental > Aquatic > Marine > Intertidal zone...
GATTCTTAAGATGGATGAACCCGTAGGTGGCGAAGATGAGTTGGAGTCAGAGATATTGCATGCTTTGAACGAGCGTGAGGATGAATCGGAGAAGGTTGCTCAACAACGCACCGTCGACGAACAGTTGATCGCTAATCTCGGATCGGGCAAGAACGACTATGGCGTCCTCGAAGCGCTGATTCCTCAGTTGGACTTCGATACGATCCCTCTAACTCGACCCAAGCGAGTATTGGCCAAAAGCGATCCGAATGCCAATGGGGGTCCTTTGGATGTTGAAGAGAATTCGGATAACCCTCCGTCTCGAGCCCTAAAGCGCAAAAAGAAACCGGCTTCTTTGCTAGATTCCTATTTTAAAGGAATGTAGATAAGTCGGAATTGGGTTTTAGCCTTAACCTACCGCCTCATGGAAGGGCGAATCGGCTGCTAGCTCTTAGTCAATTTGATACCATTGTCCTCAAAGGTAATGCGGCGTTGTTTGTAAAGTGAGCCAATGGCTTGCTTGAACGCCTTTTTGCTGACGCCAAATGTTCTGCGAATAACTTCAGGATCTGTCTTGTCGTTGAATGGGAGAAATCCGCCATCATCGGTCAGTTTGTCAAAGATATCCTCTGCTAGTGGGAGAACGCGTCGATAACCAGCGGCGTCGCGTCTCAAGTCGATTTTACCGTCTGGGCGAACCTCCTTTATGTATCCTTGAAAGGACTGTCCGTATTCAAGGGGTTCTGACAACTCGCTTTTGTAGAGTAGACCCGTATGCCGGTTTTCGATGATCGCCCGGTATCCCATTGGGGTCTCTTCCGCGACCAGTAGATGGACGGGGTCACCGGCCTGGTAATCGGGTTCAGATTGATTCCAATGGCGATTCAGCCGAGCGCTGGCAACGATACGATCATTGTGATCGTCAATCATCACAAATACGACGACCTTCTGCCCAGGTCGTACATTTGTCTTTTGCTCCCTAAATGGAAGTAGGAGGTCCTTTTCTAAACCCCAATCCAGAAAGGCCCCAATTCGATCATTAACCTCCAAAACTTCTAGGCAGGCAAACTGTCCTACCTGGACTTTTGGTGACTTTGTGGTGGCGATCAATCGATCCTCCGAGTCCCGATAGAGGAAGGTGTCAACGACATCGCCTATTTTCGCCCAATCAGGAACGAGATGCCTAGGCAGCAAAATCTCTCCGAGATTTTCCGCATCCAGGTAGACTCCCTGGGGCGATTCTCTCAGCAGATTGAGGCGGTTCTGTTTTCCGATTTGGGCCATGGGTAACAGGAACCGTAGCGGACTCTTTTGGGAATGGGAGGAAAAAGAAGGGATCCGAAGATTTTCATGGCGAGATGGCAAAAGTAAAGATCCCCGGAGCGACCGACAGATCGGGGTCCGCGACAGGCTCTCGACCTTGGGGCCGACTTGCGCATCCTACTATGCCTTTGAGGCTTCGAAGGACACGGCTGCGCAAGCGGGGCATTGAAGGTAGGGAGGACCGGCCAAAGCCGAAGCAAAGAATAAAAAGTAGCACAGGCATCCTGCCTGTTTCCAATGAAAGAGACATATTGGGGCAGCTGTGCTACCTTTTTTCGCGATTCAGTATTCGACTGTTTCCCAAAGAGCCGAAATGCGGCATTGCGCGAGCGCAAGCCCTGCGATTGGCTGGGTGAAGATGTCCTTTGGATTGACAGTGATCGCCGTTGTTTTGGCATTAGCGCTAATACGCCTAGCCTTGTTTCGCGGGCCATTTGCGAACGCTTCAGAGCCGCCCAAAGGTATCATCGACATGCACTGCCATACGGCGGGAATTGGTGAAGGAGGAAGTGGCGCTTGGATATCGGAAGAATTGAGACAAAGCTGGAAGTTCCCCCTCTATCTAAAAATATTTGGGATCAGCCACGCGCTCTTGAAAGCGAAAGGTGACAAAGCAATCTTGGAAATCATCGCTCAATCTATAAATGAATCTGAGCATGTGGACGGGGTCGTGATCTTGGCGATGGATGAGCCGTATTCAGTTGATGGGGAGATCAATCTGGCTGAAGGGGAGGTCTGTGTCCCCAACCGATTTGTAGGCGAGTCTGTAAAGCCATACGAAAATCTCTACTTTGGAGCTTCGGTGCACCCGAATCGAAAGGATGCCTTGGATGAGTTGGAGTGGTCAAAGGAGAATGGGGCCGTTCTCCTTAAATGGCTTCCCAACATTCAGGATATCGATCCCTCCAACCCGTCCTATAGAGACTACTACCAAAAGCTAGTGGACCTAGATTTGCCATTGTTAACTCACGTAGGTGACGAGGATTCATTCTCCAAAACGAACAATGCCCTCGCGGACCCACAGCTCCTCCGGTTTCCGTTGGAGTGCGGCGTTCGTGTGATTGCCGCCCATGTCGCTAGTTCAGGTGAGCGAGACGGACAGGAGAATATCGATCGCTTACTCGAGATGATGCCTGAATATCCTAATTTGTATACCGATATCTCAACCCTAACTCAGTTCAACCGAAAGCGTTATCTGGGCAAGGTATTGAATGACCCAAGATTAAAGGGCCGGATGATGTATGGGACGGACTACCCACTGACGAATACGCCCATGGCATCACCGCTCCAGTTTCCGCTTAATCTGAAGGTCAGTCAGCTTTGGTCCCTGTGGCGAACCCGAAACTCCTGGGATCGGGATGTCCGACTCAAAGCCGCATTGGGCACGCCAAAAGAGGTTTTCACCCTCAGTCGGGAGTTTTTGAAAATGTAATTCCGCAGGGCTTGCGCTGGGCCGCGTTGGGAAAGTTCAACCATTACGGCCCAGCGTAAGCGCAGGCCCTACAGAGGAAGAAATCATACTCAAAACAGTCATAAATCTTAAGATTGTAGGCCGGGTCGTCGGAGACCCCCGGCGAGTCGGTGGCTGACCCGGCAATCTTATTTTAGAGGCGGGTCAGCGACCTCGCCCTACAGATTTCGAAAACTAAGATTTAGATGCCGCGGAGTACACAATTAGAACTCCCAATCACACAAGAAAGGAACGAACGATCATTCTCGCTTGTCCTAAATCTTCGCCCTCGACGTTATGTAGATAAGGCTCTATACAGTTGAGTATTAAATCACTATGCATTCGACCATTAATCGTTTCACAATGAGATTAAAGACCTTGTTCCTCGTTCTTCTGTCAGGAATCGCCACGGCGTCGCTTTCCGCGGAACCCGTTAAAATCTGGATCAGTTCCCAGCAGGACAAGATCTACTACGATAATATGGTTCGGCTTTACCAACAGGAAGTCGATTCGGATTTCGAAGCGGAGGTTCAGGCTTTCGGCTTTCGGGAGATGCCCGATAAGTTGGCAATCGCTTTTAAAACCCAAACGAACACGCCGGACATCATCCAACTCGATGAGGTCTTCTTTGGAATGTATCTCCAGGATGAGACGCCTTTTGTGGATTTGACCGAGCGGGTAATTGAAGCGGGGCTGAAAGAGGACATCATGCCTCAACGCCTGGAGCTCTTCAGCCAGAAAGGACGCGTGCTTGGATTACCGCAGTCCATGAGCGCGATGTTGATCTATTATCGCCGAGACTTGTTTGAGCAATACGGGCTCTCGCCCAGCGAGTTTAAGACTTGGGATGACCTTGTGGAGATTGGCGAAGAACTGGTGGCCAAGAACCAGTCCTTTCTCGCCATGGATCCGAGTTATTTTGAGATCCTCTTGCGTCAGCGGGGATCCGACTTGTTTTCAGAAACGGGCGAACTCCTACCCGACTTCGACCTGGCGGTCGACACGCTGGAATTTTTAGGAGAGCTCGCTCAAAAGCGGGTTGGCCTCATGCCGGATCGTAGCTCGATTTTCGATCCTGTCTTTTTTGGAGGTGATGTGGCCAACAACGAAATTGTGGCGATCATGGGTGCGGATTGGTATGGCTTGGACATGATTCAGCAATTTTCTTCCGAATTGGAGGGAGAGTGGGGGATGATGCCACTTCCGGTCTGGACCGACGACGAAGGCAACCCGAATTCGGTTCGTACTTCGACCTTTGCCGGACAAGGACTCGTGATTTACAAGGGAAGCCAATCCATTGACGCGTCTTGGGAGTTCATGAAATTCGTTATGACCAACAAGGAGGCAAATGCGCAGCGCTTCCTGCAAGGGAACAGCTTCCCTGCTTACAAACCTGCATTTGAAGACATTCGACTTCTCCAGCCGCAACCGTTTTTCGGATACGATTCGATGGGCCAAATCTTAGTGGATCTTGCTCCGGAGGTTCCCCGAGTTATGATGAATCCAAAACGTCCGATGGCAGTTTTCATGATCCGAGAAGGAATGCTCAGCAGCATCATGTACGGGGAAGGCGATGCTCGGGTAGCTCTCGAACGATTTAAGGAGCAGCTCGAAGGAGGTGGCGGTCCGCCAGAGCAGAATTAGTCTTTGCTGACGCAATGCTTCGGTATTCTAGGTTTTTAAATATCAATCGGGGGCGGCTATACTTAGCCGCTCCGTTCTTTTTGTTCCTTCTCATTTTTTGGGCGACGCCCCTGGGTAAAGGATTCTTGCTAAGCCTTGAGTCAGACACGTTGTGGGGTGAGTCGACTTTTGTCGGCTTTAAGCACTACAGTGAATTACTTCAAGATTCACGATACTGGCACTCAGTCGTCAACACCTCTGTGTTCGCCGTATCCACGATCACTTTGTCGATCGGGCTGGCTCTGCTATTCGCCCATGGACTAAGACTGTGTTCGAAGGGTTTGCAGGGGCCACTGACATTTGCGTTGATGGTGCCCGGTCTTTGTCCCCCTACTGTTCTGGCTCTGCTGTTCCTCCTGGTGTTTCACGGGAAGGAAGGTCTGTTGAATCGATGGCTCATCGAGCCTCTGGGATTTGAGACTGTCAATTGGCTTTCGGATCCAGACTTCATAATGCCAGCAATTGTCATCCAAGCGGTCTGGCGATGGACGGGGTTTATGACCTTTTTTCTACTGTGCGCTTTGAACGCTCGTCCAAGGGACGTGCTCGATGCCGCAGAGATCGATGGTGTCAGTGTCTGGCAGAGATTTTATAGAATCACTCTTCCTCTCATTTCCCCGACGATTACGTTTTGTCTGATCTACCTGCTGGTGGATTGCTTTGCCCAATTTGCGGGCTCTTACGTGCTTTTCGGGGGTTCAGGCGGTGCTAGCGATGCGGGACTATTGCTTGTCACTTATGCCTACCAGAAGGCCTTTGTCGGAGGAGGATTTGGCAGTGGAGCGGCGGTGAGTCTTTCCATTTTGCCGTGGCTGGCAGGAATGTTAGTCCAGGTAGCTCTCGCCCCTCGATATTTGTGGAAGGGAGCAAGAATGTGAGAACGCCAGGCGTTGTAACTTTTGTCGTTAGTCTAGCTCTGTTGCTAGCCGCTTTTGTTTTCCTCTATCCGCTATTCTGGATGGCACTAGGCAGTTTTAAGTCGAATAGTGAAATTTTCAATACAAGGACCTTTTGGCCAAGTGAATGGACTGGGCGATATTTTGGCATCCTGTTTTCAGGAGAGTATTTCAATTTCGAACGTACGCTTTTCAATTCGATTGCCATCTCAATTTCCCAAGGTGTCGGAGCAACCATCCTAGCCGCGATGGCTGGCTACATTATCGGAACGTACCACTTTCGCGGAAGAATGACTCTCGTCGCCTTGGGCGTTATGGTGGTTCTGATTCCCGCGCAGATGGTGGCACTGCCTTTATTTGTTTGGGTCAATACGCTCGGCCTGTTTGACAATCCCCTTGGGGTGGCGTTACCAGGCATGGTTAGCGGGCTTGGCCTCTTGTTTTTCACGAGGGTTTTCCGGCTCGTGCCGAAGGAATTGATTGAAGTCGCTCGCATGGAGGGAGCGTCCGAGTGGAGGATCTTCCTTTCCGTGCTTCCGCTTGTTAAACCCTTCCTCATCGCATTTGGCTTCGCCCATTTTGTCCTCGCTTGGCATGCCCATGTCATTCCGATGCTTATTTTGCATAGCGAGGAAGCGAGGACCTTGCCGATTAGTTTAGCGGCGCTTTATGGAAGTAGTTTGAATTCGCCACAGGCAGTCCTCATGGCGGGTTCCGCGATCGGAATGATTCCCCTGATCACGGTATTTGCTCTGGCGTACCCTCAGTTAAAGTCAGCTTTACAGGAATTTGTAACGTCATGATTTCAGTCAGTCCTTATTGAGTGGACTTGCTGAACTCCTGTATGTGGGCGATCAAATCTTTGAGGGATTCTCCCTCAAGATTGACCAAAGTATACGCCATTTGAATACCTTCAATATCCTTAGGGTGGTATCCGCGTTTTCCCAAAGCGAATTTTCGCAGTTGATCGAGAAGATACCAGTCTTCCTGAATATTGAGCGGAGGAGAATTGAGGATCTCGTTTCCTTCACCCTTTGCTCCGTGACAGGGAATGCAACTCTGGTAGAGGGCAGACCCGTTAGCGGCATTCCCTTTAACGACCGGTTGGTAGGGCTTGGGAGGCAGCGACGCGATGTACTGTGAAAGCAGGTTGATCGTCCTATCATCTGAAATGCGATCACGAGCCGATCCCATGAGGAGTTCAGACTTGTTTTCCGGATTTTGCCCACGAGAGCCCTCCAAGAATTTGCGTAACTGTTGTCGACTATACCAGGCGGGCAAACCGTCGATAATCGGGCCTCTTTGCATCTCCTGGGTGCTATGGCAAATGAGACAGGATTCGAAGGCGGCTTTCGCCTCGACCAGTTTCTCAGGAGACAGGCTTTGTTTGGCGCTGCAGCCAAAATGCAGCGAAGCCAGTCCAAGCAGAAGAAGGCAGAGGACACCGCGGCTAAAGTTCTTGTCGAGGCAGGTCATTTAAAACGCTATGATAGGGTTTTGAACGAGAGAACATCGGAGTTCCATCTCTTAATCAGGAAATAGGTCACCCATGCCCCCTGCGTTATAGATTAGCTCTTTTGACGTGGCATAGGGTGGGCGACAGCCCCGAGACAGGCCTTCAAGGATGCGCCCAAAATACGAATTGCCAGTTTACCCCTTTGGCTAAGGATAGCTCCGTGGAATTCCTCAGCATTACCTGTCCCACCTGCTGGCAGACTTTTGAAATTGATTTGCCTGGTCACAGTTCCCAAGAGATCGAAATGGTAACGGATTGCGAGGTTTGTTGCCGTCCGATGCAGGTAACTATTAGTTGGCCAGATCCAGGGGAAGAACCGGTTGTGAATGTTGATTCAGAGTCCTGAGTGATGCGGGTTTATGCGTTTGATATCCAGATCAGAGCGTGGCGGGAATAATGGTGATTTGGGTAATTTCAGGCGGGGCAAAGACTCGCAATTGAGGACCCCAGGAACCGGTGCCTCTGCTTAAATAAAGAAAAGTCTGTGGAGCTAGTTCAGTGAGTCCCGGTTTGGCCTTGTAGGCGAGTTTCGAAAGAATGTGAAATGGAAAGATCTGCCCGCCATGAGTATGGCCCGATAATTGAAGATCAAATCGTTCAAACCGCTCGGGACGGATGCTAGGCCGGTGGTTGAGGAAAATGGTGTACCGCTCAGGCGAGACGTTTTTAAAGCATTTCTCCGCTGTCGCTTCGCGGTCTTCGTTTTTCTTTGCCGCCGGGTCCTCGATGCCAGCTAGCGCGATGGCTTCTCCCACGGTCACGGATTCGTTTCTAAGTACGGTGAAACCTGATTCTCTAGTCAGTTCAAGCGCTTCCTCGAGTCCTGCATAAACTTCGTGATTCCCGCTCACCGCGTATTTCCCCAAGGGGACCTTCATCTCTTTGAGCAGTTCGACGTACGGCCGCATCAGAGGAAGGTAGCCATCGAATAGATCGCCCGTTGAGACAATGAGGTCGGGGCTAAGCTGATGGACGGTTTTCACCACCTTTCGGAGGCGGGATTGAGTGCTCGCGTCGCCCAGATGCAGATCAGAGATCTGGATGATGGTAATCCGAGTCTGGATCTTGGGTGAATGGAGGGAGACGTGGCGAATGTTTATCCGATGAGCCGCCAAGAATCCCCAAATGGAAAGGGGGCCCCCAATTAAGACTATACCCTTCAGCGAAGTGGCATCGTCGATATGGGGTACAAGCCATTGTACTGAATCGAAAACGAATGCCACAGAGGCAAAGACAAATCCGACGCCCATCCAGTTATAACCGACCTTGGAAACGATTAGAGAACTCTTCAACCAGTTTGTTCGCTCCATGAGTAGGGCTGCGATCAAGGAAAGGAGGCAGAATGCAATTATCGCTAACACGAGCCAGGAATCTCGCCCCAAGCCGTTGGTAACTGTGCGATACAAGTATGTGTTGATGCCGATTTGAATGGCAATGAATACGATTACAATCATAAGGTGAGAGTCTGTATTGAGGGAAGAACGGATCGCCTCTGCAATAGCCAATGTGTGCTAGAAAGGGTTTTGAGCGAATTGAAAACCGTCTTGGTATCGTAAATACGAAGCAATTTAGGAAATCCGGAGCGATAGATAGGTCTACCTCATAATAGTGGCAAATTTAGTTGCTCCTTCTCATAAGTAGAGGAAGCTCACCGTCGTATAAATGGATTTTCCCCTGCAGCCGCAGATTGGCAAACTGGATTCGGACGAGCTTCTTGAGTGTTTCCTTGATTACCTGACGCAAAAAGACATCGAGCCCTATCCGGCGCAGGAGGAGGCGATACTGGAAGTCTTCAGTGGAAAAAACGTCATATTGAATACACCGACCGGCTCCGGAAAGTCTCTGGTAGCGGCCGCGATGCATTTCTTTTCAGCCTCGAGGGGCCGGCGATCCGTTTACACCTGCCCGATCAAGGCATTAGTGAATGAGAAATTCCTAGCGTTGTGTCGCGACTTTGGGCCGGAGAACGTTGGCATGATGACCGGTGATGCAAGCGTCAATCAAGGAGCCCCAATCCTCTGTTGCACGGCTGAAATTCTCGCGAACATCGCTTTGAGAGACGGAGAAAAGGCACGAGTGGACGACGTCATAATGGACGAATTTCACTATTACTCAGATCACGAGAGAGGGGTTGCCTGGCAAGCTCCTTTGCTAACTCTGCCTCATTGTCGATTTATGCTGATCTCGGCAACCTTGGGAGATACGCAGTTCTTTAGTCGCGATTTGGAAAGGCTAACTGGAATAGAATGCGTAACTGTATCCAGTAATGAGAGACCAGTGCCGTTGGAATTCAGTTACCTGGAGGTACCATTGATCGAGGCATTGGACAAACTGAAAGAGGAAAACAAGCGACCTGTCTATATCGTTCATTTCACGCAGAAGTCGGCCTCGGACACTGCTCAGAACTTGATGAGCGTGAACGCGTGTACGAAAGAGGAAAAGCAGGAATTGCGTGAGGCCCTCCAGGGGGCCGCCTTCACAAGCCCGTTCGGCAAGGAGATTAAGAAGTACCTCGCCAATGGCATTGGCTTGCACCATGCGGGTCTATTGCCGAAGTACCGTGTATTGGTTGAATCGTTTGCCCAGAAGGGTTTGCTCAAATTTATTTGCGGAACGGATACATTGGGGGTGGGGGTGAACGTTCCCATTCGAACGGTGCTTTTCACGCAGCTTTGCAAGTATGGCGGAAGGAAAACGTCCATTCTCAGCGCACGCGATTTTCACCAGATCAGTGGACGAGCGGGACGGAAAGGATTTGACGATCGTGGCTATGTGGTCGCATTGGCTCCTGAACATGTGGTCGAAAACAAGCGTCAAGAGGCGAAGGCCGCCGGCGATCCGAAAAAGAAGCGTAAGCTGGTCAAGCGAAAACCGCCGGAAAGGGGATTCGTCCATTGGGATGAGCAAACCTTCGAGCGGCTTCAGTCGGCAACTGCAGAACCTTTGGAATCCCGGTTTACCGTTTCCCATGGAATGCTATTGAACGTTCTTAGCCGCAAGGGCGACGGTTGCAAGGCGATGCGAACGATCATAGCGGATTGCCACAATACGGAGTATTCCAAGAGGAGTCTCCAAAAAAGGGCATTCCAGCTTTTTCGAGCCTTGGTGGAGCGGAGCATAATTGAGATCAATGATCCAAAAAAGACGGACCAGAAACTTCAAGTAAACGTAGAGCTTCAGGACGATTTTTCACTCAATCAGACACTTTCCCTCTACTGCATCGATGCCTTGGGATTGTTTAATACAGAGGATCTGCAGTATCCATTTAAGCTGCTGAGTGTTGTCGAATCGATACTGGAAAATCCGGATGTTATTTTGAGGCGGCAGTTGGATGTATTGAAATCCGAAAAGATCGCTGAAATGAAAGCGGCGGGTATTGAGTACGACGAGCGTATAGAGAAACTGGATTCAATGGAGTACCCAAAACCGGAAAGTGAGTTCATTTATGCGACATTCAACGAATTCGCTCGATTGCATCCCTGGGTGGGCCAGGAGAATATTAAACCTAAATCGATCGCCCGAGAAATGTTCGAGCGTTACTCAAGTTTCAGCGACTATGTGAAGCTCTATGGACTGGCCCGCTCTGAAGGGCTCCTCCTGCGGCATTTGACCAACGTCTATCGCATCCTGGAGAATACAGTCCCGACAGCTTTCAAGACTGAAAATGTTAATGAGATCACCGTCTATCTAGAGCACTTGCTAAAGAATGTGGACTCGAGTTTGCTCGACGAATGGGAGCGAATTCGAAATCCCGAATACTTTAAGGAGACCAGTGAGGGCCATCCGGTTCGAGCAGGACCTATCGATATCACCAGGGATAAGGATTCCTTTACCAGGTTGATCCGGAACGATGTGTTTTCGTTTGTCCGCTTGCTGGCGAACCGGCAGTATTCAGCGATAGCGAAACGCTTTGATCTAAAGTCAGTTCTTTCCGAATCGGGCGGCGAGACCAAGTGGGAAGATATCGAACTGGAGAAACTAATGGATCCATTCTATGAAAGTAGAGGATGGATACGCTTGGATCCAGCCGCGCGATCGCTCGAGCATACTCATATTTCAAGGGGCGAAGACAATACGGTCTGGACTGTCGAGCAAACCCTGGTGGATTCGGAGGAACTGAATGACTGGCTGGTCGAGTTTTCCGTAAATCTGACTGAGTCAAAGACATCCGGTAAGCTCAGTCTAGCGATTGTTCGGATCGGGCCCTTGCGGGATCATTGACGTCGAGTTAACATGGCTTCGACAGATCCCCGCAGATTGGGCTTATTTCTTTGGTACTGAAGGTTATTAAAAGTAGGGCTGCTTATCCTTAAGCAGCCGCAAAGCGCTATAGGGAAATTAGGCCGACTAAGGATAGTCAGCCCTACTTTGAGGGAAATACGTTGCGTCAGAGAGTGATTTGCCAAGACTTAAACCCATGCGAAATTTCCGTCTTTTGTCGTGTTTGGCGGTGGTTGGGCTCTGTCTGAATTGGATCGTCGCTTCAGTAGAAAACCGCCCCAATTTCATAATTGTCATGACCGATGATCAAGGATTCGGCGATCTGGGGGTCCATGGCAACGATCAGATTGACACCCCTAATCTGGATTCGTTTGCGAAAGAGTCCCTGTGGATGGAGCGGTTCTATGTGAATCCGCTCTGTGCTCCTACGCGGGCGAGTTTGATGACGGGGAGATATCACCTGCGTACAGGAATTCTGCATACATCTCGCGGTGCTGCCAAGATGTTCGGGGATGAAGTGACGATTGCCGAGTTACTTCGAGACGAAGGTTATCGAACCGGGATTTTCGGAAAATGGCACTTGGGAGACAACTTTCCCATGCGTCCGCAAGATCAGGGTTTTGAGGAAGCATTTTTTCACAAATCGGGCGGTATTGGACAGACTCCGGATGTGGATGCGGACTACTTCCAACCCATCCTATGGCAAAATGGAAAGCGCATAGTGCCCAAGGGATATTGCACAGACCTCTTCTTTGATGGAGCCTTGGATTTCATCGAGAAACACCGCAGAGACCCGTTTTTTGTCTATCTTGCTCCCAATGTTCCTCACACGCCACTGGAGATCGCAGAGAAATACAGTTTGCCCTTCGAAAGAGAGGGGGTCAAATCCGATGTGGCTAAGATTTACGGAATGCTCAAAAATCTCGATGAGAATTTTGGCAGACTACTGGACCGGTTAGATGAACTCGAATTGAGAGAGAATACCTTGGTCGTATTCACGTCC
>Ga0181562_10003214_pt1 | contig 12057 bp, 11 predicted proteins | sample 011ome_26_FD_139344 | JGI IMG/M metagenome (GOLD analysis project Ga0181562, IMG submission 139344) | Coastal salt marsh microbial communities from the Groves Creek Marsh, Skidaway Island, Georgia - 011511BT metaG (megahit assembly) | ecosystem: Environmental > Aquatic > Marine > Intertidal...
CAGGGCGCTCATGTGCTTCACGAATATTTAAAGCCGGGAAATTTAAAATAGAGGACTCTTCATTAATAGTGCCACTATCTGACAATACTGCTTTGGCTGATATTTGTAATTTGTTGTAATCCTTGAACCCTAATGGCTTTAATAATTGAATCATCGGATTTAATTCAACTTTCATTTCATCAATACGTTTTTGCGTTCTTGGATGTGTAGAAACAATAATCGGCATTTGATAAATTTCTGCAATTGCGCCCAATGATTCCATTAAATTCAAAAAGTTCTTATCAGAATCAACATTCTCTTCACGATGCGCACTGACAACAAAAAACTCATATTCTTTAATCCCTAAACGCGTCAACACATCAGAACTATCAATGCCATCACGATAAGTATTCAACACTTCAAACATAGGGCTACCTGTTTTGATAATCATATCTGCCGGTAAGCCTTCACTCAAAAGATAGTCTCTCGCAATACTGCTGTAAGTTAAATTAATATCAGCCATATGATCAACTAGACGCCTGTTTATCTCTTCGGGAACACGCTGATCAAAACATCGATTACCTGCTTCCATATGAAAGGTTGGTATTTTTCTACGTTTAGCAGGCAATACTGCCATGCAGCTATTTGTGTCGCCCAAAACAAGCATGGCCTCTGGCTTGATCTCTTCCAATACTTTGTCAACTTCAATAATTACATTACCAATTGTTTCAGCACCAGTTGCACCAGCAGCATCTAAAAAATAATCTGGCTTTCTAATTCCTAGATCATCAAAGAATATTTCATTCAATTCATAATCATAATTCTGCCCTGTATGGATCAGAATATGGTCGCAATATTCATCGAGCTTCTTTATAATACATGCAAGACGAATAATTTCTGGGCGTGTACCTACCACTGTTACTATTTTTAATTTTTTCATATTTTATTTACTCTTTTACATTGCAGGCTATAGTATCAGGATTGTCAGGGTCAAAAATTTCATTTGCCCAAAGCATGACTACCATATCTTCCACTCCAATATTTGTAATATCATGAGACCAACCTGGCACAGTTTCAACAATTTTCAGCTCCTTACTGGAAGTAATAATTTCATAACTTTCATTTGAAATGATATGCCTAAAGCCAAACTTTGCTTTCCCTTGGGCAACTAAAAACTTTTCAGTTTTAGAATGATGATAATGACCACCTCTAGTCACGCCTGGTTTTGCAGTGAAAAATGAAAACTGACCACTATCTTTTGTTTTTAATACCTCTGCAAACATTCCACGCTCATCACCATAAGCAGGGATTGGATAAGAAAAATTTTCAGGAGAGAGGTAACTGACATACGTTGAATAAAGCTTACGAACAAGCCCATCACCAACTTTTTCAGAAATAAGAGAATCACGACTATTATGAAAACATTTAACTTGATCGGCCAATTCACCAAGTGTGATTTTATATTCAGGCTGAATAAATAGTTCTTTTTTATCATCCTTCTTATTTTGTATGATAGAGATAAACTCCTCGACTACATCGTCTATATATACTAAGCTAAGCTCAAAAGATGGATTACTAACTTGAATAGGAAGATTGTGACTGATATTATGGCAAAACGTTGCCACAACAGAATTATAATTGGGCTTACACCATTTTCCAAACACGCCAGATAAACGATATATGTACGTAGGGTTTCCTGTATCACTCTCAAACCTCTTTGCAGTCATTTCAGCATCTAGCTTGCTTTTACCATAAGCATTATCAAGCGCAGCTTGTGTGGACGATGCTAAAACAATAGGAACATGTTTACCTGTAGAGCGTACTGCTTCACAGATTGATACTGTCAATCCAGCGTTTACAATATTAAAATATTTTTCGTCTGCAGGTCTATTTTCTCCTGCCAAATGAACAATACAGTCTACTTTTTTTACCAAGTCTAGTAAATCTTGAATTGAATTTTTACGGGTATATACTTCAACATGTATATCAAGCTCATGCAAACGAACAACCAAGTTTTTACCAATAAACCCATTTGCTCCTGTTACTAATACTCGCATTTTATTCTTCAGGATCGATAATTTCACCTCTAGAGGCAGCTTGAATAAAACTTAATTTATTTAATAATGACTTCATGCCCTCAACATTTAGCCGAGTAGTATTATCTGAATTATACTCATCTGCATTGGTAATACCTTCTTCTCCAATATCTACATATTTGGCATAATTTAAATCCCTCAAATCTGGAGGAACTCTATAATAGTCACCCATGTCTATAGCGCATGCCATTTCTTCTCTAGAAAGTAAAGACTCATATCGTTTTTCACCATGTCTTGTACCAATCACTCGAGTTGGGTAATCAGGTTTCCCCATCAGTTTGCACAAGGCTTGAGTCATAATTCCAATTGTTGCTGCAGGTGCTTTTTGCACAAAAATATCTCCAGGCTTTCCGTTGCTAAAAGCAAATAAAACCAGATCTACCGCATCATCTAAAGTCATCATAAAACGCGTCATATTTGGATCAGTCAATGTTAACTCTTTATTCTCATGAATAAGCTCCACAAACAAAGGAATAACCGAGCCTCTGGATGCCATTACATTGCCATACCGAGTGGCGCAAATCACTGTCGAATCTCCCCCCTGTCGAGACTTTGCAACAATAACCTTTTCCATCATTGCTTTAGATATTCCCATCGCATTAATCGGATACACCGCCTTATCTGTACTTAAGCAAATAACCTTCTTTACGTTTGCATTAATCGCAGCAGTTAAAACATTTTCCGTACCTATTATATTGGTCTTTACCGCTTCAATAGGATGAAACTCGCACGATGGTACTTGTTTAAGAGCCGCAGAATGAAATATATAGTCAACCTCGCGAACTGCGTTCATTATTGAATCATAATCTCTAACATCTCCGATATAAAATTTAAGCCGTTCATCTGCATACTTACGGCGCATGTCGTCTTGTTTTTTCTCATCTCTGCTAAAAATCCTAATTTCTTTAACATCTAAGTTTAGAAATCGACGCAACACAGCATTGCCAAATGATCCTGTACCACCAGTAATTAATAATATCTTTCCTGTAAACATTTTTCTCCTAGCGATGAAACAAATTTATTTTTAATAAAAAATCAAGCTGAAAGGGTTATTTATCAACTAATTGATTTATTGAATACCATGTACGCCTTGCAGATTCTTCCCAATTATATAATAAAGATCTCTCTATAGACTTATGTGATAACTTTTTTGTTAATACTGTGTTATTTAACACTTTAGTGATTAATTTGGATAGTTCATTTGGTGATTGAGGGCTAAAATATAAAGCCGCATCACCTCCAAATTCTGGCATTGGTTGACAATTAGAAGAAAGGAGTGGTCTCCCAGAAGCAAGAGCCTCTAATAGAATAAAAGGACAATTCTCAGTCTCCGAAGCAAAAATATTAATTGAGGCATGTTGATAAAGAGCAGGCAGCTCATTGTGCGGAACTGCGCCAAACATCAAAACATCTTTCTCTAGTCCAAGATCGATAACCAATTGACGAACTTTGTCACCATATGGCTTATATTCAGGTCCAACTAAGACAAGTTTTTTGTCAATCATGCCTCTTTTTTTAAGAAGATTATAATCTTCAATTACCTCTAGTTGGGCTTTGTAAACATCCAATATTGACACATAGAGTAGGTACTCTTGATCTGGCAACCAAGGGGGGCGCGGTAATTCTAATTGAAGATCTCTCTTAAAGATAGGATCTATACCATGGGGAATAACAACAGTATGTTTAAGCTTTAAACCACACTCCAATTCGATAATCGATTTAGCATACTTTGAGATAAAAATTACTAAGTCGGACTTACTCATACCCTTTAGTAGTTTTTTTCTCAAATACCAATTACGAAATCTCATATACCCGAGCGGATATTTTTTACGCTGAACAAGATCGAATGGTAGCATATTCTGAAAGGTTGTAACTACCTTACAGTTTTTAGGAATATTTCCACTGACAGATCCGCCAGGACAAAAAAGCACATCTGACCCATTTCTTTTCAGCAATCTTGGTAAAAAAAATAGCTCCCAGAGCGCGCGAAAAAGAGGGTTTTCAACAATTGCCTCTGGAGCGTCTAATCTTCTAACATTGAAAGATTTTAATGATAACTTCAACGCCTGTGGAGCCAAAATTACCACCTCATCCACACTATTTTCCGGAAAATGCTCCAAAAGGTGCTGTACATACGTCTGTCCTCCTCCTCGTCTTGCAGAAAGGGCATTTATCATTATTTTCATAAATTCACTTATATATTAACAATACACGCATAAAGAAATTGTAAGTAATAGCTAGAAAAATTTAGACTTTATGAGGAAAATAAGAGAACCAATACTACCATGCTGAATAAAATAACCTAGTCCTTTGATAATTTTTCCATTTCTAATTTTATAAATAGCTCGAACTGTATTATGCATCTTTAATCCAGATATGGCGGCCTTATCTGGCAAATATCTATTTATAATTTCTGAAATCTCTAAAAAAAATTGCTCCTGCTTAACAATAGAAGCATTATTATCATGCACCCTATAATAGGCAATAACATCTTGAATCGCTCTAAACTTAGTTAAACAAGAAAGTTTTAAAAATAAATCGTAATCTTCGGCAATTTCCATATGTTCTGACACACCGCCAACCTCCATAAATAAGTCTCTTTTAAAAATAGCAGTTAAAAGAGGTACAAAATTAACCTTCAATAATTGATTAAATATTTGCCCTTCAGGTAGATTTTTCATCATAGTTTTTTGAGTGTATATACCCATCCTCCTTGACCAAGGAGAATTGCGATTAATATCTTCTGCATTGACCAACATTTGCCCGTAAACTACTCCAACATCTTGATTTTCATTTATCGTGTTAATTTGTTTTGTTAATTTATCTGCCACCCAAACGTCATCACTATCTAAAAAAGCGCACCACTCACCGGTTGCTTTTTCTATTGCTAAATTACGCGCCTTGCCAAGTGGCGTGTGATCAGTAGCTAACTAATATTTAATCCTGCTATCTAAGTATGATTGAATGATATTAGCACTATCATCTGTCGATCGATTATCCCAAAAAATTATCTCCCAGTTTTCATAAGTCTGTTCGAAAATAGAATCAATTGTTTTTGCTAAATACTTTTCACCGTTATAGCAATTGATAACAATACTAATAAGCGGTTGGTCACTAATATTACCCATATTATAAAAATTCACTCAAAATATTTAATCAGATTTTCAACTACGTATTTCACGTCTTCTTTAGATATATCTGGATGCAGTGGCAAACTAATAAGTTCTGGGAAAATTGACTCAGTAACATAAAGTGATAAAGATTTATCTTGATAAATGCTCAGCCAATGATTAGGCTTATAGTGATATCCAATTTGGATGCTTTTTTTTAAAAAATGTTTTTGTAGTTCATTCCTGTCTTTTAACCCTTTAATTCTCACCACATAAATATGTGGAACAACTTCATTATAATTATGTAATAAAGGAGAAATATACTCACTTTTGGCAAGAAGTAAATCATATATTTTTGCTATTTTTTTGCGCTTTAGCGCTAATTCAGGATATCTTTTTAACTGAATAATGCCTATTGCAGCCATAATATCACTCATATGGTAGCGCCAACCTTGGCATTTCACATCAAAATCCCAGCTACGTTTTCCAGAAGCTCTTTTTTCCGAATCATTTTCAACGCCAAGTAATCTCGCATCACTAATTTTTTTTATAACACTATGGTCGTTAGTTACTACGCACCCACCCTCCCCAGAAGTTATATTTTTAATGCCATCAAAGCTGAAGCAAGCAATATCACCAAAACTACCAACTTTTCTTCCTTTGTACTTTGTTCCAAAAGCATGTGCAGCATCCTCAATAACCCGAAGTCCATGCTTTTCTGCAAACGAATAAACTTCATCAAGAGTGCCGACACCGCCTGAATAATGAACAGGCATGATTGCTTTTGTATTCTTTGTTAGCTTTGTCTCAGCATCACTCAAGTCGATACATAGGGTGTCTGGATTTACTTCGCACGCAATTGGTTTGGCGCCAGTTGCTGATATAGCTTGAAAACTTGCAACATAGGTTAAAGATTGAACTAACACTTCATCCCCTTTGCCTACACAAATAGCTTGCAATGCTAAATGCAATGCTGCCGTACCTGTAGACACACATAGTGCTGGACGACCAAAGTACTCTGTTAGTTCGCCTTCAAATTTATTCACCTCTCGACCCATTCCTAAAAACTCATTGTCGAGAACCCTTATTACCGCTTTTTTTTCTAAATCACTTAAGCACGATTTTGATAAGCGAATCATTCGCTCCACCCCCTGATTAATTTTATTTTTCTGATTAAAACATTAGCAAAATCATACGATATATTGCATGGTATATTAATCATGTTTGGTCCTATTTTTTCAGAAATCGGGCACACTCCCATTGAATACCCAAAGTTTATTAGTGGCTCATTAGTTGCAACAATTGGCTTTAAAAACCATACACTATCCATATCAACAACAGATGAAAGAGATTTTCTTATGGAAATCCCTTCATCGCATGACCAAGCTAAACGTAACGGGATAATATCTCTATACTTATCTGAGTAAACTCCTGGAAGATTTTTCCCAAAAATAAACTCAATTTCTCTGGAAATAAACTCAAGAACTCTTCTTCTTTCATTCTGCCTTTCGGGCCACTTGTCAATTTCTTGTATCCCTATTAATGCCATAAAAGCAGGGAGTTTTGCTGGATATTTATTATTTAATTCTATATTAGAGCTATAGTCAGAACTAGTAAAAACATCACGTGTAAGGCCAAACAGGTTTGAATAGATGAGCTGCGTAACTCTTAATTTCCCATATTTTTTTGGATTACAGTATTTACGCTCTAAATTAAACTGGCGCCATAATTTTATTTGTTTTTTATTTTTTATCCTACTGCTTGAAGCTTGCCTATTTTTCAATTTATGATAAAGGTGCGTACAATTTGTATAAATCAGTCCGCCAGATATTGTATTTATAGGCTTACTATGATCTGTAGAAAAAAGAGCCGCATCACCAAAGTTACCACATATTTTTCCATTTATACTTGATCCCACCGTTAATGCGCAATCTTCCAGTAAGAATACTTTCCGTTTTTTAGCAAAAAGTGAAATTGCCTCAATATCACACGGTATTCCAAATGAATGCTGTGATACGATCAACTTAGTTTTATTAGTGATAACTTTTTTGATATCATCAACCGATGATGAAAACGTATTATCGTTAATATCTGAATAGATTGGAATTGCGCCAATTCTTAAAACGGCGTTCACCATAACTGAACATGTTGAAGATTGTAAGACAACATGATCTCCCTGCTTAATTCCAATTTCTTGCATTAAACAATAAAAACCCATTCTCCCAGCAGCAAAGGCCACACTACTTCCATCGCCTATTAAAGATGAGAACATCCTCTCAAAATTATTAACAACTCCATCATTATCTTTGCCAACCAGTGCATAAATATTTTTAAGAGTGGATTTAGAAAGGTAATCATGTCCTTGAATAAATCCAAAATAAGGAGAGACAAAAGATTTTTTCAATGCTGATAAAAAGATCTTTAAAATTCTATCTATGCTTGATATTCCAATCATAAGGGATGTTTTTATCATTTGGAAGTCTCCTTTCAATCTCATCAGGAGTGTGTGGTAAAGATGCACAATTTGCAACTATTGACTCTGTTACTGACACGCCTTTCCATCCATTCCAGACCATTGGAGGAACGGTTAAAAGATAATAATTTTCAGGAGATAGGAAATATTCATCTACGTTCCCTCTTGTAGGACTCCCTTCTCTATCATCATACAAAACACATTTAATTTGTCCAGACACTACAGTATAATTTAAAGTCATATTTTTATGCAAATGCCAAGCCTTAATGGCACCATGATATGTACAAGAGAAATATATTTCACCAAATTCTGAAAAAATAGAAGAGTCATTTCGCATCATATGCATCACTTTTCCACGCTCATCAAAAATTTGACGTAATGGCGTTATCACAACTCCTTCAATCATAATAGCTCCTGATAATAATCATTCAATTGACGTTTAGTAAGGGCTATAACATCCCCCTCCTTCATAAAAACTTTATACCATTCGGCTGTCATATCTAAAGTTTTTTCCACACCCCACAGTGGCGACCAATCTAATAGTTGATGCGCTTTATCGCAATTTAGCTGGAGTAAATTAGCCTCGTGCTGTTTTTGATCTGAAGACTCTATTTCAACCACTCCTTTTCCAATACACTGAACAATACTATTTGCCACTTCTTCTACAGTACGAATTTGTGATGTAGAAGGCCCAAAATTCCAAGACCCTTTAAAAGTCTCTGGGTCAGTATACAGCTTTGCGCCTAAAGCCAAATAGCCGTTGATAGGCTCCAAAACATGTTGCCATGGTCGAGTTGCGTTTGGGTTGCGCAGTTTGATTGGCGCACCACTCTGAATTGCACGTATGCAGTCAGGAATAATACGATTAGCCGCCCAGTCGCCACCACCAATGACATTACCAGCACGTGTAGTAGCAGCGCCAAAATTTGTTCGTTGCGAGAAAAATGAACGGGCATAAGCGGAAAAAACAATTTCTGCAGCTCCCTTAGATGCGCTATATGGGTCGCGCCCACCTAGTTGGTCATTTTCACGATAACCCCATATCCACTCGATATTCTCGTAACACTTATCAGAAGTAATATACACCAATGAACGAACAGAGTTGCATTTTCTAACAGCCTCTAATAAATTTACTGAGCCCATAATATTAGTATCAAACGTACTAACGGGATTATCATAAGATTCTTTAACTAACGCTTGTGCAGCCAAATGAAACACAAATTCTGGTTGAAAATCTTGTATTGCCTTACTTAAGGCATCCAGATCTCTTATGTCTCCCTCAATATGCTTTATATTATTTTCCAAGTCAAGTAAATCAAAATGATTAGGCGTGGTTGCTGGAGCCAATGAGAATCCACACACATCTGCACCCATCTCTTTTAAAAGAAAAGTCATCCAAGCACCCTTAAATCCAGTATGGCCCGTTATTAAAACCTTTTTATGACGATAGATGTCATCAAACAACCTCTTATTATTAATCATTCCAAACCTTCCAAGGCGCCTGTTTATCTTTCCAAAGTTTATTGAGTTGATTTTTATCACGCAAAGTATCCATTGGCATCCAAAATCCATTATGCTTATATGTGTGAACTTGCCCATCTTTAGCTAAATTTTTCAATGGACCTTGTTCAAAAACTACGCTATCTCCATCATCAATATAATCAAGCGCTTCTGGCTTACAAACAAAATATCCAGCATTAATCCAAGAGCCGTCGCCTTTTGGCTTTTCTTGAAACTCCAACACTTGATTAGTATTTTGGTCGATATTAAGAGCGCCAAAACGCCCGTCAGGCTGTGCAGAAGTCATAGTAAGTAATTTACCGTGTTGCTTATGAAAATCCAGTGTTTTTTGAATATCAATGTCGCCAACACCATCACCATAAGTAAGTAAAAATGGCTCATTATCAATATATTGTTTTGCTTTTTTAATTCTTGCACCTGTCATTGCATTAAGCCCAGTATCGACCAAAGTCACTTTCCAAGGCTCAGAGCTATTATTATGTATTTGCATTTCATTATTTGACAAATCAATTGTTACATCGCTTTGATGCAAAAAATAATTGACAAAATACTCTTTAATATAATAACCCTTATAGCCTAACAGTATGACAAAATCATTAAGTCCATAATGAGAATAGGTTTTCATAATGTGCCACAAAATTGGCCTAGAGCCAATTTCAACCATTGGCTTTGGACGCAAATCAGTTTCTTCACTCAAACGAGTGCCAAACCCTCCTGCTAAAATTACTACTTTCATATCAACATCTCCTATATATTTATATATTATTTTCTTTAGCTAACTAACTATAGCCATATTAAAACTAAACTTAATATTTATTCAGTAACTCGACAATAATATCGCGTGACTCTTGAGATAAAAGTGGATACAATGGGATACTCAAAACTTCATTGTGGATTTTTTCAGTAATCGGATACTTCATATGATTCCATTCAAAAAATGCCTTTTGCTTATGCGGAGGAATGGGGTAATGTATTAACACTTTAACGCCATTATCCTCCATATACTGCTTTAATTCTTCACGCTCTTTTGTTCTTATTACAAATAAATGCCAAGCCGGATTACATAAATCTGGAACATATGGCAGGGTAATTTTTTTATTAGCGATATTGTCCAGATAGAATTCAGCACACTTTCTTCTAGAATTTGTATCACTTTCAAGATTCTTTAGTTTTTCACTTAAAAAAGCAGCTTGAATTTCATCCATTCTACTATTTCTACCTTTGCGAGAATTCTCATACTTCCTATTTACCAGGCCGTCATAAATATTCTCTCCATAATTTCTTAATGATCTAACCATTTTAGCAAGATCTTCATCATCAGTTGTTACAGCTCCTGCATCACCCAGCGCACCCAAATTTTTCCCTGGAAAGAAACTAAAGCACCCAGCATCACCTAAAGAACCGGCCATCACTTCCCGATACCTTGCGCCATGTGCTTGGGCTGCATCCTCAATAATTTTCAAATTATATTTATTTGCTATATTACATATATGGCTCATTTCAGAAGCCTGCCCATATAAATGCACAACCATAATTGCTTTAGTTTTGTTGGTTATTACCTGCTCAATTTTTAACGGGTCAATATTGTATGTAAGAATATCTGGTTCAACCAAAATAGGCTTCAACCCACTTTCAGCAATAGCAATGATAGTTGCAATATATGTATTTGCTGGAACGATAACTTCATCGTCTTTATTGATAACGCCAAGTTCAATATAAGCACGAAGAGTTAGAATGAGTGCATCCAATCCATTCCCTACACCTATACAGAATTTTGTCCCACAATATTCTGAGAAGCTGTTTTCAAAAAATTTGGTTTCGTCACCTATCATATGAATACCTGAATCAATCACTCTTTCAACTGATTCAATAAATGAGTTGAAATATTTGGTATTTATTGACTTAAGGTCATAAAATGGGATATTAATATTGCTCATTAAATTTTTTTTAATTTGTGTGTTATTTGATTCAACGGAAATATATGGCTAAGATATATTTCACATTTTCTTGGAAATTTATTTGCCAACTTGATTAGCAAGCCTCTTACAATACCTGGCTTATCAATATACTCATCAAATGATATTTCTACAGTTTCAAATTTAGCAACTGAATATTGATAACGTTGGCATATTAGATCATTAGGATCGTAAAATGCAAAGGAATGTACTGTTCCAAAGTTCTTTACCCAAGGATCAACATAATTCCAAACAGATCTGAAGTATGGTTGTACCACAATAATAATAGACCCTTTTTTACATATTCTGTAAACTTCTTCCATTACTCGTACCGGATTGTCTAGTAAAAATAAGGTGGACTTGATATAAGCTTTGTCGAATTCATTATCAATAAAAGGGTATGGAAATGAATTTAAATCATGCACCACATCAGCAGATAAATCTGAATTAAAATCAATACCTACAGCGCCTTCAACCTTTTGCCTTCCACAACCTATATCTAGAATTTTTATAGTAGTGTTATCATTCATAGTCTTCTAGGGTCAAAATATCAATAATTTCCCCTGTATAACCATTCTTGGTCATATAATTATTAATCTCACCTGATATATGCCAAGCCATGTTTATTATTGGAAGGTGCTTTTCTTTAGAAGAGAACAAATCAGAATCAGGCAGTATCGGTATTCGCGTTCCTGGTAAATAATTACCAATTTTTAGCGAGCCATTCTTTTCATAAACTGCCGAGATATGATCTTCATTTAGACCGAGCATTTTAACTAGAATTGCAGCACGACCTGGAAAGGCTTTAGCTTTAATCTTGCCGTGTTTTTCAACAAGCCTATTGATAATAGATTTCTTTCTTATTAGCCAAGTATCAATATTACCCTCTAGTTCTTTAAACTTAATTTTAAATGTTTTTTCAC
>Ga0181562_10003222_pt1 | contig 12042 bp, 9 predicted proteins | sample 011ome_26_FD_139344 | JGI IMG/M metagenome (GOLD analysis project Ga0181562, IMG submission 139344) | Coastal salt marsh microbial communities from the Groves Creek Marsh, Skidaway Island, Georgia - 011511BT metaG (megahit assembly) | ecosystem: Environmental > Aquatic > Marine > Intertidal zone...
AATTTTTCCCCACGTATCCATAGCAATGTTACCCCGGCTGTCTACCGTGTATTCTTTTTGGAAGAAGGCCGTCCCAAAAACTGAAACGCCTAATTGATCTCCTTCACCTAGGACATAGTTGCTAGGTGCCTTCGCATCCAAGCTTCGCTCATAAATACTTAAGTTCCCCTCACGAAAGACTTGCTGGCCATAAATCGACACGGGGGCGTTCTCCTTTTGGGCGGTTGTGGAATTACCGGCCACCTTCGCGGTAATCGCCAATTGTTTTTCCGCTTTTTCTTCTACTTGGGTGGTGACCAATGAGCCAGTGGGCGAAGTCACCGACTGGGACGGACCATTCATCGAAGCTATACGTGCTTTAAACTTAGCCGCCTCTTCCGGGGAAAGCCCCATTCCCAGGGCCATCTGCTCCCCTTCCTCGATGCTAAAACCTTGAGACTGGCCTTGAGCAAGAATGCTTTTGATTTGAGCATCCGTCATATCATCCACTTTTACCCCGACAAGATTTTGGGCGGAGAGCACGGTGGTTACTAGAAGGGCTGCGAGAAAGAGGAAACGCTTAAGCATGACGTTGGAAGGCTTGGTTTTTCAATTGGTAAAGATACTTTGATTTTGGGAGAGTCCCATGAAGTAGATGGGGGGCCCATCTCTTTGCTCGGTCAGAAGTTCTCGGATATGCAGCGACACAAGTCTAGGTGGCTGAGTGATAGGGCGATGGAACGACTAGATGCCCTTTTGGTGTTTCATGGCTTAAAACAAAAAGCACTCAATGAATTGGGCCAGATTATTTTACCACGAGGAATGGGCAGCTTTGGATTTTACTAATTGTATCAAAGAGCAGAGTGAACTAGCGAAAATCATCTGCTTGGTAAGAGTACCTTTGGGCAATCCTATGGACTGCACGATTGTCATAAGTAGCAAAGACCGTAAAGAGGAGCTAAAAAAGTGTCTGACCAACTGCCTTTTACAAGAAGGCAGCCCTGAAATTTTAGTCATTGATGATTGTTCCCAGGATGGCACACAGAGAATGATTGAAACGGAGTTCCCAATGGTTAAAGTCCATCGGCTGGAATCAAATATTGGCCTTATCAATGCTCGGAACCTAGCGGCTTCCCTTGTGGGCACCACTTACATATGTTCCATTGACGATGACGCTTGGTTTGCTGCAAATGACATTGTCAAAACCAATCTGCATAGAATCCAAAAAAACGACAAAGCCATTGCGGTCGCTTTACCAGTCGTTCAGGTCCATGAGGGTAATCGATTGCTACAATGGTGCGAAAAGAATAAAGAAATGGAAATTCGGCAATTCATTGGAACCGCCTACTTGGTAGATAGAAATAAATTTCTTGAACTAGGTGGATTTCCGTCTTATTTGTTTCGCCAAGAGGAGGAATTACATTTTGGGGTAGAAGCTTTTATCAAGGGATATGGAATCCTAAAGGGATGGGGCGACCCTATTTTTCATATGGAATCATCAAAGAGGGACGAAAAACGCATTCGCTTTTATGAAGCACGAAACCTTATGCTTTTTATTTTGCGATACACCCCATTGCCACTCATCCCTGTTCATGTGACGGGAAATTTTATCAATCTTTCCCGAACAAACCCGCGACTACTTTCAGTAATTCTTAATGGGTATTGGAATGCCATTCTCACCTTCACACAAGGCAAATGCCCAAGAACTCCATTGGGATTTACTCAGTATTACAGATTTCGCCAACTCAGTGATACCCTAGAAAAGAGATGAGAAGTCTCGAACTACAGGAAATACATGATTCCGATAAACACATTCAGGCTCTTATAATTAGCACCCAGCGCTCTAAAGGTGGAAATATTTGGATCCCAACCAATCGTTGGGTGGTACCAATTGTTCCAGTTATACGTCTGCATACCCATAAGACGAATGTTGTAGAGTAAATTTCCTTGACGTTCTTGGTACAGCGCAGAAATACCCCAATCAATATACTTTTTCGTAAAATCATAGCCATACCATGTAGCCAACCAGGGAGTCCTACCGGTGTAAATATTATCGTTATTGTGAGCCACTTGTTCAATTTGAATACCGTATTTCTTCGCCCCCTTGACATAGCTCAAACTTGTCTTTAACATATTAGATCCAGTTCCAATTCCTGCACCCAAATTTTGGCCGAAGTTGGAGTAGTCCGAATCATAAAATGTGGCAAACCCATATTGGGTGCGAATAAAGAGCTCTTTCGCGGCTTCGCATTGCACCACATTAAAGTAGGCATCCAAATATTCTTGCTTTCCGTTTAAAGGAATAAGCTTCCTAAAACCCCATTGATATCCACGGCTATGACCGGGGGAAGTGATTAAATCTTCCAAATCTGCAGCAGCATCATCCCTGGCAAATTCTCCCCAAATTTCCACGTGGGACTCTGGCATCACATACCTAAAAAATACCGCTGCCATTTGATCCATGGGGCCCGTTTGAAAAGCATACGCGCCAGTGCCAAATGGGTTTCGCACCAAAGCAGGAATCAATTGCCATGCATTAAAGGTCGTGTCCGTGGCGCCCTCTTGCCAGATGCTTCTTATGGCTCCAACCGATAAGCCTGGGAGCCATTTTGGGCTGTACACAGCCACGATTCCGCTAAAGACCCTAGTTAAACCATCTCTTGTTGTGTCCCGATACACATCGCTAAGCTCGCTCCCCCATGGTGAAGGACCTTTTTCATAGCCAAAGCCACTGTAGGCCATGTTTCCAATAAAAACTTGAGCTTCAATGGATCCAATCCTTGTCTGGATGGGTTTTCGAGTTCCCATTGCAGTGTGAGGCATACCTGGTGCATTGGAAGACATTAATAGATTCACTTCTTGTGCAGGTCCCCATGCTAGGTTTTCAGTACCATAGCTAAAAACAAAGGGACCTGCATAGCCGCGAATAAATGACTGTCCGCTAAATTTTCGAAAATAGGGTTCGGTGCCAAAGCGATCCGGGAAATCTCCTTGAAATACACGGACAGGTGGATTCCAAGTCTCAGGTTCATTTTGAGCATATACCCATTCGGGCGAAAATTGAGCTTCTAAAAAATAGAATTTGGCAAACACCCCTGCGTTGAAGTAGGTCTGAAGACCTTTATTGGGAATCATTGGACCATCCTGCCAGCCGTAAGGATGATGACCATTATATTGAATTCTAGAATACAAAGGCAATGCATCTACCCGAACGTTTCCTTTAAGCCATGATTTCGAAAGGTGAAAACTTGATGAATCTATCGAAGGAAAGAGGGTATCCCATTTTTGGAGGGATTCATACGGGTTTTGACTTTTAACTGCACTCCCGTGCAGAGGGCGAATACAAAAACTCGATGTAAGCGGTAAGTCACCCCAAAGCTGCCCGCGCCTGAGGGCATCATCCGCGATGTCATTCACGACAGAGATATTTTGCGCCGAGAGGCTCAAACTTAATAGGATTCCAAATAAAGCATAAAGGCTTTTCTTTCTTCGTGTGCGCATCATGAGGACATGGTTGGTGCGTAAAAATACTATAATAAATACGTGAAGAGCCTACCGAAATTCATCTGTTCCTGCACCTTGATCGATCGCTGATTCTGAAATTGGGTACACCGTCAATGCCAAAAAGGACATGGCAATCATGATAAATGGTGTTGGATCTCCAATGATGCCTAAACAGAAAAAATAGAAGAGGAAAAGGTTCAGCACCGCACGCCAAAAGGGATTTTGACGATATGGAATGGCAATGAAATTTTTAAAGAAAACATAGGAAAAAATAGAAAAACCCGCCAATCCAGCTTCCAAAAACAAAGCCGCTGCAAATGCCGTGGGCCTGATTCCCAGATAAAATCCATCATTGAATTCCAAGAAATAATAAATCTCAAAGGACTCGATGCCCGTCATTTCCATGGCCACAACAGACGAAACAGGCCAACTACCAATACCACCACCGAAGATGTGTACGAATCCATACAAGTAGCCTGCCATAACCCCGATCAAACGGAAACCCGATTCATTCAAAACGGTGAGGAATAAATCATCCGTTTCGGGCGTAAAGAAAATGTTGTTAACTAATTGAATGGCCCTGGGTGGATCATCCATTTCCCTACTCGCATAGGCCACAAGAAAAAGTCCCACCAACCCGACCACTAAAGTTCTCCAGAGATGTTTCCATTCTAAGAAAGACATAAATAGAATCGCTAGCAAGACTATAGATGTTCCAGATTTATTCAAAACCAAATCAAAAAGGAGCATGGCAGAAAAGGCGATAGTCCCCTTCCATTCAAAAGGGCTCAACCTCCACCATAGGATAATAAACGCAAACATAAAGTGCATGAAATTGGCCGAGTAAGCTGGTTCTGCGAAAAGTCCATACACGCCCCTCCCCCCTCCTGCTTCTGACTCAGCACTGAATCTGGGAACAAAAATCTTATACACATCCGCCACTATTTCGGGGAAAAGATCCACGTACTGTAGGATGGATACAACATAGTTCAGGATGAAAATCACCAAAATAGCCTTAATCAACCCGAGAAATTCTTCTTTATCCGCCCCTATGATTCGGTAAAAAATTAGCGAGGCATTCAAAAAAGCCAAATAGGATCGTATACTATTGGTAAATTGACCATACCGAGCAATGGTAATTGCTGTGCTAGCCGCAAATACCAACATGAGGACTATGTATAGCTTGTCTATTACCAGTTTTCGATGGAAGCAGAAAAACAGTGCCCATGGAAATGTCTCAATGGGAAAGGATGAGAGCGTGTCACTGCTTATCCAACCAATAGGAGGAACCACATTTGGCAAAAAAATCAGGTAGTGTAGGATAGTCTGGATCATCACACTAATGCATTCTTCTCCAAAAACTCAAGGCACGATCCGCCAAATGAACTATTGGATACCATACTGATGGTGGATTCCGGATGCCATAAAGGATATCCAAAGCTCTACCCAAACGATGTTCGGCATGAATGCACTGCATTTTTCTTTTTTTCTCTCGAGAATTTTGCATCAACGTCGGTTGTGTATAGCCACGTACCCAACTGCCTCGAAGGTACCGATTCATGTATGCCTCGTAGTCCTGAAACTGAAGAGGTTTTTGGAAAGACTGTATTACCTTTTCCAATTCGGATTTAAAGACAATTTGGGCATGGAATCCTGACAATACGAACATCCAAGAAGCATAAATGCGAAGAGGTCTGCCGTCCCATGAGATGGGTTCTATTCTTGGATCACCATAAATTCCTGGTTTCCATCCTAAAGTGCGCTGTAGTATCCGTTGCCAACCTAAAGTAAAATGGTGTGAAAACAACGTATCATTTAAAATAATAAGCATGGAGGTGCTAACGCGAGCACACTCCATTCCCTCTAGATAGCCGCTGAACTCAAATTGTGCATTACTCCCACTGTGGACATGCTTATCAGTATGCTCATACTCATAATTATTTTCTATTACGTCATAGGTGGCCGCCGGAAATGCACGTAGGAAATTCCTCCATTTTACCTGCTTTATATCGTCAAAGCCGAAGGTGACTAAAATGAAATGCATTCTTTCACGTTAGCGGTTTATGTTCTTCTACAGGGATTAAACTAAAGAATAGTATTGAGAAAATAAAAGCGCAACCCATACCAATGAGGATCCAAGCCCAAAGGGGGTTGCCTGCTCTTGGTAATGGAAAAATGGGTTCATCCGCAATCTGAATGATAGGGGTTTGCTTTCTGAGCCCTATTTCGGCAAGCTTAAGATTCTTGATGATTTCACCATACAAGGAAACGCTAATTTGCAAGTCTACTAAAGCTCTATTCTGGCCAATTAACAAGGTGGCTCGATTGGGATTCACATTTAAATCTGAACTCGCCGCAGAGGCATTCATACTCTCATTAAGGATAATCAGGACAGAGTCCGCTTCTTTTTGAAGTACATCTAGGTTGGCTTTTGTCTTTTTCGTCAAAACATCAATATAAAATTTGGAAGTGCGCTCAACGAGTTTTTCGGTCATTGCCTTTGCCAAAAATTTATCCTCATGGGTACACACCACCTCTATGAGGCTCAGTTTGCGCTCAGGCTTGTCCGAGAATAATACCGTACCTACGACTTCTTCGTAAAGTTCATACAGCAGGGAATCTTGTAAGGGGGTATAAACACTACGGTCTGGCAGTAATTGAATATCAGTAAAGACAGTCTTCTTGCGAAGCTTAGAATGATCCAGGAGCCTTTGAGCAAGTGTCTGCGTTTTCCCATCTTCGAAATGCACCTCTTGCAGAAGCATATCTTCTACCCGACTCCGTGTTTTAAACAATCGGACCAATGACTCCCCTTTAAAAATACCGCCGGGGTTATTCCCACCTACATCAATTCCAAATTGGGACAACAGATTTTGCCATCCATTTGAATCGTCATCTTCAACAGCAATTAGCATCCGTGCTTGGAACTTTTCTGGATGGAGATGACCCCAGACACCTCCAATTAAGCCGCCTATTAGCATCAAGACAAGTATGGATTTCCAGCGATTCTTCAGTGTACTAAGCGTATTCAATATGCTTGCTGCGAAACCGCCTAAGGTGATTTTGCCTTCAATGAAGTTCGAAAACTGACTCATGGGCGAAGGAGGGTAACAATTCCGATAAATGACGTAGTAATTGCACTCAAAACACCCGTGTACATGGATACTTTACCCGCATCGATGCGCGAAGTATTCAATGTATTCTTTTCAGGAACCACGATCTTACAGCCGGAAACAACCTTTGGTCGGTAAATCACAACACCCAACACAGACCTGGATCTCCGACTGATACCATTTGGATAAATCACGTATGAATTGGATGTGATTCCTTCTGCTGTGCTTCCACCACCGATAGACAAGTAATATCCAAATGACTTATTTGGCAAAAAGGACACGATTCCGGCATTGTATACGGCCCCAGAAATTTCAATAGTGTTTGTGTTCTCCATGATATGAATTTCGTCCTGATCCATGAGTTTAAATGGACGGCTTTTGAAACTTCGAATAAAGCGATAATCTATAGAAATGGTGTCTCGCAGTTCTTTTTGAGCACTCTGTTCACGTTCCCGCGATGTAAACTGGCTCAATTCATTGACATTTCTTTCCTTTTCCAATTTGAGATTATCCGTATTCCCTGTAGTCAATGTGCGAACAATATATACACCATGTTCATTTGCATAGGACGTTAGGCCTCCCGCACGCGCAATTAGACTAGACAGCGTTTCTCCCGGTTGCTTTAGAGCATAAGCACCCTCTTGTTCAACTTCTCCATGCAATGTGACTACTCGGGGCAACCTATAGTTGCGTCGCCTCTTGACAGACACCACTGATTGTTCTTTTAGGGGGAGTGTGAAAGCACGTTCCCATGCGTTGGGCGTTGAAAAATCAAAAATCTCAAGGGTCACTCCTCCTGTCGACCAATTAGGAGTACCAATTTCAACAGTTGCAAAATCTGCAAATTCGGTGAATCCCCCCGCCAAATTAATGGCATGCGCAAGGGTAATGCCTTCTCCAAATGGAAGTCTGCACGGCCTATTTACTTCACCGCGAACATTTACCTCAAAACTTTGTCGGTTGTTTTTTGCGAAACCCACTGTAATGGAATCCCCTTCAAGGACTACGGCCTGATCCCATTCACCCATTACACTGCGATAGGTCCAACGCTCCGAAGAATCCTTTCGCGCCACGGAGAGGGTTAATGGGTCCGCATCTTCACGCAAGCCACCTGCCAATTCCAGCAAACCCTGGATAGTTAATCCTTTTGAGCTCGCATAGTATCCCGGAATTTGCACTGCACCTTGAATCGAAATTCGGTTTCTAAATCGATCATTCAGGGTATCAGCCACAAAAAAATCTCCATTGATGGGTTCAAAATCCGAAAATTCTTCTTGTGAAATCACCATGGAAACAAAGCCTACTCGCCCTGTCCGCTCCAAATAAACTTTTTCCTTAAAGGCTTGCTCACTAAACCCACCGGAGTAAACAAGCAAGGAACTAAACTTCTCTCCCTCCTTTAGCTCAAAGGTCCGAGGTTTTTTAAATTCTCCCGAAAGCGTGACACGGCTTGAATAAGTAGGGATGAATATGACATCTCCATCTTCTAGTCTAAGATCGTCATGCTTGGTGCCATTGACAAGTAGTTCGTACAAATCGATATTTCCAACTACCTCTCCGTTCCGAATTAATCGAATGTCCCGATAACTTCCTTTGGCAGCGGGGCCACCGGCCAAATGCAGCACGTGGTAGGGCGATGCAATGGCAGGGATCGTGTACCGACCAGGTATTTTCCCCCCCACAACGGTCACATCGACAGATCTCACTTCTTTGATTGAAATAGTTAGTTCAGATCGGCCAGTAACTAAGGTGTTGTAACCGTTTTTTGATAATTGTTGGAAAATTTTTGCCTTAGCATCCTTCATAGTTAATCCAGACAACGACACAACCCCTGCATACGGGATATTAATGACCCCGGATGGTTGAACCTTTAACGCTTGATTAAATTCTTGAAATCCATAAACCGTGATTTCAATTTCATCATCCGGGCCGATGCGATACGTTGGGGGCGTAGCAATCCGAAGATTTGGGGCAAATTCCATTTTTTCATTTCTGAATAATTCAGCTCCAAAAACATTGGAATCAAGGGCATATAAGCGCTCCAAGGCACTCATTTCCATGTGCGTTCGCTTTTTTCCTCCTAGGGAATCTTGCAGTTGAAGTAACTGCATGGATAGCAGTTCCAACTGATCAGATTCTTCCATTTTGTTTAATCGCCCTAGTCTTTTTTCCAATTTAGCAATCTCATCTTCAGACATGCCCCGACTTTGCAATTCTTGAAGTGCTTCCGGTTGGGACATATTATCCATCTGAAAATTCTTCTTGAACAATAAAATCTCATTATCGGTCAGCTTGTCTATAGAAACTGGAGTGAGAGATCTAGATCCAAAAAAAGACTGTCCATGAAGTTCATTCGTCACAGATATGAGAAGAACAGCAATGGAAAACTTAAAAATCCAATGGTTAATTTTCATTGCACAGGTTGTCAAATTCAAAACGTGCTTCAGCTATCCCATTCAAGTGGATGCAATCGGCAGGCACTGATTTCCTTAGGTGATTATAAATATAGGACAAGAGGCTTTCAGGAAGTTGACGAATCAAGCTTTTCAAACTAAGATGTACCAGGTACATAGGCAGACTAAAAACACCTTCATTTCGAAGATACATGAGCGTTTGTTTCTCGCCCTTAAGATACCGGTTGCCCCTTCTCCTTTTCATCAATCCAAAACCTCCACGTTGATGAACATAAAGTTTGGAACTATTTGAAGTTTCTGCATTGTTCATCAGCACTTTACCCCAAAGTGCATAGTCTTCATTGGCCCCCACAATAGGAAATCCGCCCATTTCAAGTACAAATGCTTTTCGAAATGCAACAGTGGGGCCATTAAATGGATTTTGCCACTTCACTTTTTTCAATATCTCTTTCTGGCCCTTTGGGACGAATCGAACAGAAATTGGATCATGTAAACTTTCATCCCATTCTAATAAATCACTACCATGAAGAACAAGGTTTTCATGCATTTTAAATTCCTTCAAAGTAAGAGAAACTCGGTCTTTGTCATTCCAATCATCGGTATCTACTTTGAGAACTATGCTTGCTTCAATTTCCGCAATGGCCCTATTTAATGCATAGGGGAGACCAAATTGACCTGGAGCTTCTGTTTGCCGGGGAATCCTTATCCAGTCAACTTCGTTAAAATACCCCACCACTTTTTCCAGTTGTTCGGAAATGGTGCCTTCAATCACACCCACAGCACTATCAAGTGGATGTGTTTGATTTCTAAGAATGGAATACAGCGCCTCAAAGAGGTAGGCCGGAGAATCCTGTTCGTAAACAGAAAAAATGGCTCCAATTGTGAAGTTGTTGTTCATGTAATTGCCCGGACTGTCTTGACAAGTATGGCAAGATCCATCCAAAACGAAGCCTTCTCGAGATACTCTAGATCATATTTCAACTTTGAACCATTTTCATTCGGAGTTGCATTCGGAAGATTTATTTGCGCTAGTCCAGTGATACCTGGCTTCACATTACAACGATCTAAAAAATTCGGATAATCCTTTTGCGCTTGCTCACTTAGGTGAGGGCGTTCGGGCCTTGGACCAATCCAACTCATTTCCCCTTTTAAGATGTTAATAATCTGGGGCAGCTCATCAATTCTCCAACGTCTCAACCAATGACCAAAAAGAACAAAATCATCGTCTAGCGGGGACATTCCTGCTAAATCATTCACAGTGCCCACTTTTAACGTACGCAATTTGAAAATCGAAAATTCCTGACGATGTAAGCCTAATCTCTTCTGGGAATAAAACACCTTAGGTCCCAATGGGACAATCAGAAGAATTATTCCAAAGATGACCAGAACCAAAGCCAGGGGGAGGACGAGTAACGAGATAATGACATCCAAAGACCTCTTGAGGAAAGAATGACTATATGAACTTGTTGTAGGTTTCATGTGTCTAGAAGAAGGAAACGCGAAAGTAAGACCAAACGTAGATTTATACTGTATTCCTCGCGTTTAAATTTGATGCAATGACTCAAACCTGATAGTCTTAGAAAGAAAACCACATTCAATTTTGAGATCTACCTTTCCCTAGTGGCATGGATTCCCCTCCATGCTGACTCCAAAGTTGATAAATAAATACGGTCATTAAAATCAATTCAAGTAAAACGGATCCCAATGCCCCGCCAATAATTCCGTGCCATTTGACTAGGACTATGGATACGATCCAACATGGTAGCGAGGCACCGAGCAATTTTATTAAAACGTTCCGTTCTTTACCGATATTCACCATATACTGGATGCTAATAATGTGAGTCACTGTTCCAAAAAATGGAACGGCTATCAAGATTTTGAAGATGGTCAAACTCTCCTGGAAATCATGGCTGAATGCCATTGGAAATGCGAAATGAAGCCCTAGACTAAACGGTACAATGATTAGCACCAGGATAGAGAGAACTTTCCAAGAAGTCTGAGTAATCCACTTTCTGCTGATCGACTTGTCGTGACTCAAATATTTGGACGACAATGGAAAAAGTGAGTTCAAAATCGGTCCTAGCACCAAAACCATAACCGCGTTCATCAACCTCCAGCCAAGGGAGTAGATTCCCACCTCTTCGATGGACTCTTCAACCGAAATTATATACAATACCAACGACTGATTCAAATATAAAAGTACGGAAATCCCAAACATCCACTTCCCTGCCTCTAGCCAATGAACGACTTCTCTAAAACGCAATTCAAAAGCTATGGACGTAAATCTTTGCATGACAATCCAGCTGGTAAATATTGCGGGGAGTAAGACGGATAACCCAGTGATGGCGACGAAAATCCATACATCATTTGGGTTTTTGACCAATAACAGGGTACCAAAAAATGCCAATGCTTTGAACGCAAAATGGTAAGGCACAACTTTTTGAATTTCCATTTTACCCTGGAGGAACCAATTTGGTTGTAACCCAATCCCTACCGTCGCGATGAAACTTCCCCAGGCAATGGATGGGTGACTATTGTCAATCCATTGGAAGCTCAGCATGGCAGCAAGTATGAAAGCGGAAATACATACTAGAATCCATTTAAGAACCTGGATTTCCATGAAAATTTTACACTGAAGATCCAAGTTCTCTGCGCGTGCAACATGTTTAGTTCCCGTATGATCGAATCCGAACATGACAAAAACGGCTAAGCAACCGGTAATCATTCCATAATAACTAACAGCACCAAAAGCACTTTCGCCAATTCGGAGCGTTACATAAGGAAGAATGATGATTGGAAATGCATATGTCAAGACCTGCAAGAGCAGATTAGATCCAATATTTTTTAAAAGAATATTCATTTGATAACCACCATTTTTCAAATGCGCGTAACATTCTTAGCCCAGATGCAGATAATGTCATCCATCCAAGCATATTTGGATTTCCTGTACATGCCTCCTAAGATCACTCTTTCCTCGTTGTTATTGCCGCCTTCGCTGTTTTCAAGGCATTTTTAGCTGCTTTCGCCGCTGC
>Ga0181562_10003233_pt1 | contig 12024 bp, 8 predicted proteins | sample 011ome_26_FD_139344 | JGI IMG/M metagenome (GOLD analysis project Ga0181562, IMG submission 139344) | Coastal salt marsh microbial communities from the Groves Creek Marsh, Skidaway Island, Georgia - 011511BT metaG (megahit assembly) | ecosystem: Environmental > Aquatic > Marine > Intertidal zone...
TAATTTTAGATAACAACTTTGGCATTAACTGTTGAATAGACGGATGAGGAATTGATGACTGATCCATGTATATCTTTTGCTTATCTGCCACCATTGTGAAGTAGTTCTTGCTGAAACCAAACTCGGCTCTAGCTCTGTAACTAGTTGCTGGTGATAAATAAATCTCAGGTTTAATATCAGTATGGTTGCTTAGTTCGTTACAGAATTTAGACAACTTATTCATATCAAATTAATTGCGAGTATAATAAGACTTATAAAAACTACATTTAAGGTTATAAACAGAAAAATAAATTTAGGAATGCTGAGGTTACTTAGATCATTCTCTAAACCTTTCGAGGTGCGAACACCCATTAACGAAGCTAATATTCTTTTGAGCCACATATTATGACAAGCAAGATTATCACAATTACCAATACTGCCGAAGATTATCTATCTAAGTTAATAGATGAAAAAAATGAGCCTGGTACAGCTGTAAGAGTTTTTATCTCTGATCCTGGAACCCCAAATGCTGAAACTTGCTTGGCTTATTGCAAGCCTGATGAGATTGTTCCATCCGACACATTAATCTCATTGTCAAAACTGTCTGTGTATGTAGAAGAGCGAAGTATTCCTTTTCTTGTTGATGCAGAGGTTAACTATGATGTTGATAATTTTGGTGGCCAACTAACAATCAAAGCCCCAAATGCAAGACTGCCAAATATTTCGCCTGATAGTCCCTTAGAAGATAGGGTGAATTATGTGATTTATAACGAAATAAATCCTATGCTTGAATCCCACGGAGGCGTGGTTAGTTTATTAGAAATTACGGATGATATGTATGCCATTCTTCAATTTGGAGGAGGGTGTCAGGGTTGTGGAATGGTTGACGTTACATTGAAAGATGGCATAGAAAAAACTCTCTTAGAAACCCTGCCAGAATTAGCCGGTGTTAAAGATATGACAGATCATAGTCTCGATGAAAACGCATTTTATAAAGATGAATCATAAACTGAAATGATGACCCCGATCTTCGGATGATCAAAATAATGAGATTCGTTTTTAAAAATCCTTCTTTCTTCATCTAATAAATATTTTACTTTACCAACTTCTATAGTTTTGATTTGATCAGTATTAGTTTGAGTTATTTCCTGGTTAGGTTCATAGATTTCATTGAAGTTTTTTATCTTGTCGCTAATCTCTATTTCATAATTAGTAACATTATCAGGAATAGAGTTTTTTAAAGCGTCAAATTTTATTTCTTTTATCAAATTTGAATTGTTGTCTGTTCTAAGATTTCCTTCAAGATAAGCAATTACATCAAGATGCAAGTATCTACTTTGATAGAGCTTAATTAAGAACCCATTATCACCAAATATCTCATGTACAAAAGGTGACTCATCTTTTCCAAGTGCAGGCTGCATCCATGAAAGTTTATGCAGGATTCGATACTCTTTTCTTCGATCAAGTCTACGATAAATATTATCGAGCTGGTTAAGATTTTGTTGTCTCTCATACCATTTGCTTTCATTTATTTTCTTCTTCGATATTGGGGGATCACTTTCTTGTATTTTTTCATTCTTATTTTTATCAATGATCAGCTGATCAATCATTAAGTCGGTCTTATCGAAATCAAAAGATCGAAGAATTGTTTTTTCATTTAGAGCAATATCAGGCTTATCCAATAAAGCTATGGTATCAAGGTTTATTAGGTTTAAATCTTTTGGTTCTAGTCGTTCATCACCTATTTTTTCAAGCTGCTCAAAGATAATTACCTCAATCATGTATTCTTCTTGGCTCTTACTTTCAGCAATAGAGCTCAAGCTAAAAATAAATAATGTTATTAACAATCTAAACGAGTTCATTCAGCAACCCTGCAACGGCAATTCTTTTATTATTATTTTCAGATACATCGAGAGTTATTTTATTTTCATTATCAAGTTTTATCTTAGCTGATCCAGTTTGAATCAATCCAATTAATTTTTTATAAACTTGATCGCTTAAATTATCATTAAAAGTAATCATTGCCTTTTCTTGATTAGAATAGATTTTTTTAATGCCTACTTTATTTGCAAGTATCCGAAGCTTTGAACTTTCAATTAGATTTAATAAATCATCATTTGGTTTGCCACATCGATCTTTTAGATCCTCTAGAATCTTATTAACTTCTTCATTGTTTTTAGCATCGTTTAAAGATCGATAAATTTTTAACCTTTCGTTTGCAACTGGCAAATAAGAATCAGGAATTAGGGCTCGATCATTAAAGTTTATTTCAGTATCTAATATCTTTTCTTGTTCATTCCCCTTCAGATCATTAACAGCACTTTTTAACATCGAGAGATACATGCTAAGACCTATGGCTTCAATATGACCGCTTTGCTTAACACCTAGGAAATCTCCAGCACCTCTAATTTCTAGATCTTCTTGAGCTATAAAGTAGCCCGATCCAAGATCTGAATATTTAACCAATGAATCAAGTTTTGCTTTAGGAGCTTTTTTTAGATCAGGGGTTGGGATTAATAGATAGCAGTAGGCTTGGCGCATCGATCTGCCTACTCGACCTCTCAATTGGTGTAATTGTGAAAGTCCAAAATTATGCGCATCAATAACAATGATTGTATTTGCATTAGGGATATCTAATCCCATTTCAACTATGGTCGTGCATATAAGAATATCTATTGAATTTGAATTAAAGCCATTCATCGTCTTTGTAATATCTTTTTTAGTGAGTTTTCCGTGAGCAATTTCGATATTTGCTTCAGGCACTAGATCTGAAATTTGTTTTTTAAGGCTATCCATTTTAGATATGTCATTCTGAACTAAGAAAACTTGGCCGCCACGAGCTAATTCTCTATCAACTGCATTTTTAATAATTTGTTGATTTTGTGTGTTTAGAAAAGTTTTTACACTCAGTCTTTCTAAAGGTGGGGTATACAAATAAGAAAAATCCTTTAATCCTGAATAGACAAGATTTAAGGTTCTTGGGATTGGAGTAGCAGACATATATAGAATATGTGTTGTTGATTGCCTAGATTTAATTATTTCTTTTTGCTTAATTCCAAATCTATGCTCTTCGTCAATGACCAAAAGCCCAACATTGTCTAGAGTAATATCATTATTTAATAGCGCATGAGTGCCTATTAAGATATCAATTTTCCCATGCTTAAAATTATCGTAAATCTTTATTTTATTTTTTGGAGATGTATGCCTAGTTAAAAGGTCAATATTTACTGGGAAGTTAACAAATCTTTTTGTGAAGCTTTCTAAATGTTGTTTGGCCAAGACAGTGCTGGGTGCAAGAACCATTACTTGTTTCTTTGCATGCACTGCGACAAATGCTCCACGCATCGCAACTTCAGTTTTACCGAAGCCAACATCACCACATATAACCCTATTCATTGGCTTAATTAAAGCCATATCTTTTAGAATATCTTTTATGCAATTAACTTGATCGGTTGTTAGGACATAGGGAAAATCTTGATCAAATGCTTGGTAAGCATTCTCATCACAGGTTAATTGGTAAGATGATGCTATTGATCGTCTTGATTCAATATCTAATAACTCTGCGGCATGATCTTGGGCTTTAATTTTTGCTTTTTGTTTTTTAACTTTCCATTTTGCAGAGGACAAAGAGTCAAGACGGACACCATGTGTTTGTGATACTTGAAATTTAGAGACCAAATAGGCTTGTCTAATTGGAACATATAAAATTTCGTTTTCTAGGTATTCAATTCGTATGTACTCTTCCTCGCTGGAATTAGTTTTTAAGAGCTCTAAACCCTTATAAATTCCCACACCATAATCAACATGAATAACCAGTTCCTCATCAAGAAATGGGTTCTCAAATTTTTCAATAAGTGACTCTTGGGTTACAGAGGCAGGTTTTGCATCTAGCATTTTAGAATTTGCAGTTCTATCTAAATTTAGATGAACAAGCTTTTCATCTTTGCTTACAAACGATCGAGCGGGCAGATGAATGCAGCTGTATATCCCCTTGTTAGGGCTTAATGGTATTGAGACAATTTGTGTTTTGTATTGTTTATTAATTTGATCTAATTTAGTTTGCTCTGTAGAAGTAATTAAAAGAGTGTCAATCTCTCCATTAATTTGCTTTTCGATCAAAATTTTTAATTGGGTTTCTTTTTGTAGAGAGTTATCAATAATTGGATTGTCATTAGTAACAACTATTTTCTTTGCTGTTTTTATGTATAACTGCAACTCTTTGATTGTAAAGATATAGTCATGTGGTTTTAATATGGGTCTTGTTGAATCAATCGATTCTTCTAGATATCTTTCCTCAACAAAAGCTTTGTAAGAGCTTAAAGATTGGTCTATGTGTTCACATGCAATCAGATTATATCCAGCAAAGTAATCAATTAAATTAGAGTCGCCTTCCTGGATAAGTGGATTGTAGATTTCATATCCCTCAGGATATTTCCCCGAGGCCAAGCTTTGGAATATTTCACAATGTCTTTCATCATGGCTCTGAAAATAATTTCTCCATGCAGATTTAAAATTACCAATTGAATCTTCATCCAGATTAATTTCTGAGCCAGTATATAATTTAAACTCAGATAATTTGCTTGTCATGTTTTGCGTTTTTGGATCAAATTCTCTTATTTCATCAATTTGATCTCCAAAAAAATCTACTCTTATAGGGTTAAGTTGAAATCCAGAATAAAAATCAACAACACCTCCTCTAACTGTGTATTGATTGATCAACCTTACTTTATCTACTCGTTCGTATTTAAGTTTTTCTAAACTAGTTGTTAAATCTTTGATGGTTAATGTGTTACCTATTTTGAAGATTTTCCTTGATATAAAAAATTTTTTTGATGGTAATTTTTCAAATAAATTGATGCAGCTAGTAATTATGATTTTGATATTTGTCTTGTCAGCATTTAACAATTTAATTCTTTGTTGAATGATTGAATCTGCAGTAGAAAATCTATCATATGGAAGGATTTCCCTTTCAGGATAATACCCAATTTCATCATCATTCATGAACAACAGCAGTTCATTTTTTATCAATCTAGCCTCTTTATCTGAATGACAAAGGTACAGAATCTTTTGATTCTGTATTTTTACAGATTGAGCTAGCTCAAATGCTATAGGTTCATGCTGTTTTTCTCTCATATCGTGCAGTATAATTTGCGCCTATTTAAAAATCTTAAAAAACAGGAACACTAACATGGATATAAGTTTTTCAGAACAAGATCTTCAATTTCAAGAAGAGATTAGGGCTGGTTTAAATGGATCAGAATACCCTTTACATGTAAGGGAGAAGCAGGAAAAGGGCGCAGCTCTCTCAAAACAAGACATGATCGATTTTCATAAATTCATTTACAGCAAGGGTTGGATGGGATATAACTGGCCTGTGGAGTATGGAGGAACCGGTTGGTCTCCAGTGCAAATCTATTTATTTTTAAATGAACTTGCATTAGCTCAATGCCCGACAATTTTGCCTTTTGGTTTAAGCATGGTTGGCCCAGTAATATATACATTTGGTAACCAGGAGCAAAAAGATAGATTTTTACCAGATATTCTTGAATTCAATACATGGTGGTGTCAAGGATACTCAGAACCTGGCTCTGGCTCTGATTTAGCATCGCTGAAAACAAAGGCAGTCTTAGAGGGTGATCATTATATCGTTAATGGATCTAAAACATGGACAACTCTTGCTCAAAATGCTGATTGGATTTTTTGCTTAGTCAGGACTGAAACCACTCAGAAAAAGCAAGAAGGTATTTCTTTTCTTTTGATTGACATGAATACGCCAGGTATTGAGGTTAAACCAATTATTACCATTGATGGTGATCATGAAGTTAATTCAGTATTCTTTACTGATGTTAAGGTGCCTGCCGATCAGTTAATCGGAGAAGAAGGCAAGGGTTGGACTTATGCTAAATTTCTCTTAGCGCATGAAAGATTTGGAATTGCAGGCGTGCCAGTCGTAAAAGTGCAATTAGAAAAATTAAAAAACATTACTTCTGATTATGACGATGCAAATTTGTCAAAAAAGATTGCTGAATTAGAAATCGACCTTGAGGCTTTAGAATTTACAGAATTAAGAACTTTAGCAGCAATTGCTGAGGGAGGTCATCCTGGTGCTGAGTCTTCTATCTTAAAAATTCGAGGGACTGAAATTCAACAAAGATTGACAGAACTGTTTGTCGAGGCTGCAGGCCAGTATATCTTGCCATATGAGGGTCCTGATGGATTTGAATCAAATAAAACACCGGCTGGTCCAGATTATGCTAGCCCATCTGTTGCTCAATATCTAAACTATAGAAAAACTTCTATATATGGTGGAAGTAACGAGATTCAAAAGAATATTATCGCTAAAGCTATATTGGGAGTATAAACATGAATTTAAATTATTCTGACGAGCAAAACATGCTTCGTGAACAAGTGCTTAAATTCTGTGAAACAAACTATGATTTTATTGATAGAGAGAAAATTTTAGATTCTGATTCTGGTTATAGCGAGGAAAATTGGAGGCAATTTGCCGAGTTAGGTTGGTTAGCTGTTCCGTTCAAAGAGGACAATGGTGGATTTAACTTTGGACCTATTGAACTTACTGTCTTGTTTGAAGAATTCGGTAAAGCCCTTGTAGTAGAGCCTTACTTAAGTTCTGTGGTTATGAGTGGCACTATCTTGGAAGGTTCAAATATTCCGGAAAAGAGCGATATTATCGAAAAAATTATTTCGGGTGAGCACCAAGTATCAGTTGCTTATGCTGAACCCAATATTGGCTATAATTTTTTAGATTGTAATACAACATTATCTAAAGATGCAGATGGTTTTAGTCTTAATGGTTCTAAGTCCCTAGTATTGAACGGTGGTAACGCTAATAAATTTATAGTTCTTGCCACTCATGATAATGCTCCTGCCTTGGCACTAGTTGAGGCTGATGTTGAGGGTTTATCTATTCAGAGTTTTAAAACTTTAGATGGCCAAACTTGTGGTGAACTTACTTTTGAAAATGTATCTGTTTCCTCTGAATCTATTCTGGCTGTTGGTGATGAAGCCAAGTCATTATTTAATAAAATGCTGGATGTATCTATACTTTGTATTAGTGCTGAAGCGGTTGGAGCCATGACATCCTCATATATGAAAACTGTTCAGTACACAAAAGAACGTGAGCAATTTTCACAGCCTATTAGTAACTTTCAAGTTTTGCAGCATCGCATGGTTGATATGTTTATAGAAACTGAGCTCACCAAATCTTTAATGATCAAAGCAACACTCCAGCTTGATTCTGACGATCCAGAGGCTAGCAAGACTATTTCTGCACTTAAAGTTCAAGTTGGTAAAGCTGGCCGTTTAGTTGGGCAACATGCAGTACAGCTTCATGGTGGAATGGGTGTTAGTAATGAAATGTCTATTGGTCATTATTTAAAAAGATTTACAGCTATTGATTCAATGTTTGGAAATACCCAACATCATATTAATAAATATCAATCATAATAATAAATGACCGACCTCACAAAAAATCCTGACTTACGATCCCGAGAAAAGATCGATGATTACTTCGGCGATTGGAAGTGGAGAGAGGGTTTGGCAGAATTAATGGTTCCTATCGTAGGCAGGCTTTATCGGCATGGTGTTCATATAATGATTTACGGACAATCTCTTGTTAATAAATCACCCATAGACATTATGCATGCTCACAGATTTGTAAGGCAGATTGAAGGGAATGAGTTAAGTGAATTAGAGACCTATCCATTGCTTGAAAGGTTAAGCAGCATGGATTTGCCAGACTGCGAAGTTGATATTGGCGAGTTAGCTATGAGGTGCACTTTTTTTGATGATCTCCCAAATAATCCTGATTCCATCGATAATTTTTTACTAGAACAAATCAGCGCTGATGATATAGCAAGTAGAAGACCTGATAAACCGCAAGATATTGTCCTGTATGGTTTTGGCAGAATTGGTAGATTGATGGCAAGAATGCTGGCTCAAACAACTGGTCCAGGAAATTATTTTAGATTAAGGGGTGTTGTTGTTCGAAAAACAGGTGATAACGATCTTGTTAAGCGTGCTAGCCTACTAAGAAGAGATTCTGTGCATGGAAGATTTGATGGAACTATTAGAGTTGATCTTGAAAATGAATTATTAGTTATAAATGGAAACCCAGTTAAGTTTATATATGCTAGCTCGCCATCAGACGTAAAATATTCTGACTTAGATATTCAATCTCCAATTGTCATAGATAATACTGGCATATGGAGAGATGAGGAAACCTTGTCGCAACATCTTTCTTCGGGAGCTTCTAAAGTAATACTCACAGCCCCAGCAAAGGGTGATATTAGAAATATCGTTTTTGGCGTCAATGATTCAGCATTAAAAGAATCAGATAAAATAATTTCGGCAGCATCATGTACAACCAATGCAATAGTTCCAGTGCTAAAACTCATTAGCGATAACTATGGCATAGCAAATGGTCATATTGAAACAGTTCATTCTTACACCAATGATCAAAATTTAATTGATAATTTTCATAAAGGTGATCGAAGAGGTAGGAGTGCGCCTTTAAATATGGTCATTACCACAACAGGAGCAGTTAAGGCAGTTTCCAAGGCAATACCTGAGCTAAAAGATAAGTTAACAGGTAATGCAATTAGAGTCCCAACACCCAATGTTAGTTTGGCAGTGTTAGTTTTAAACTTAGATAGATCTGTTGAAAGAGATGAGTTAAATGAGTTTCTTAAAACATCTGCTTTTGCCAGTAAATACAGAGAAATAATAGGCTATACCAATTCACCTGAAGCTGTATCTACGGACTTCTATTCAAGCCCTTACGCAACAATTATTGATTCTCAGGCAACAATTGCTGATGGAAAGCAAATTACACTATATTGTTGGTACGACAATGAGTATGGTTATACAAAACAAGTGCTTAATCTTACAAAAAAAGTTGCTTCCATTGACCTCCAGAGATTTCCTAAAGCAATTGAAGATTCAGTATAGAAACAGCTGATATTTCCATTTATAATGCACCCATCTTTTACTGAAGGGTAGTGTGATTAAAACCAAAAAAGGCCTAGATTTACCAATTTCTGGATCTCCATCTACGGATATAGATTCATCGACTGCTATTAATTCAATTGCGATGCTTGGCGCCGATTATGTTGGTCTAAAACCAACTATGATGGTTGATGAAGGTGATTCAGTTCAGTCAGGTCAAAAGTTATTCGAAAATAAAAAAAATCCAGGAACTTTTGTTACAGCACCATCATCAGGAATTGTTAAGTCTATTAGCAGGGGAGAAAAAAGAAGATTCTTATCCCTCATCATTGAAACTGATGATTCGATTGATCCATTAACATTTGATCTAAACGACTACTCAAACTCAATTGAATTCCTTGTTGATAGTGGCGCTTTGGCCTATTTTCGAACTAGACCATACAACAGAATGCCTGAGCCAAGTGAATTACCTTCAGCTATATTTATTAATGCCTGTGATACTAATCCACTTGCAGTTGACCCAAATGAATTAATTCAACATGATCAAGATCTTTTTAATAAAGGTCTTGGCTTTATTGAATCTATTCACAGCGATATTAAAACTTTTTGTTCTTATCAATGTAATAGCTTTGATCAATCTGTACCAGGCGTAAGTTACAATCATTTTGAAGGCCCTCATCCCGCAGGGTTAGTTGGAACCCATATCCATTTTTTATATCCAGTAGGTCAAAATCGAACTGTCTGGACTATTTCATGGCAGGAAGTAATATCTCTGGGATATCTTCTAACCAACAAAAAACTACGTGCTGATAAATATATTTCTATTGGAGGACCCAATACTCACGAACCAAAAATTTTAAAAGTTAAATATGGATCAAATCTCTCAGAAGCTTCTGCTGGGAAAATCTTGGATAATTCTAGGGTTATCTCAGGTTCTGTTTTGCATGGACATACAGGCGAGAATGTGATGAATTATTTAAGCGCATTTGATAATCAGATCTCAGTTTTACCAGATGAATCAAACGATATTCTATTTAATTGGGCTATGCCCGGCTCAAAACTTCATTCTAAGTTACCAGCCTTCATATCAAGTTGGATTAAACCTAAAGTATTTAAATTCAATGTTTCAATGAACGGTGGAAATAGAGCAATAGTTCCGGTGTCTTCATATCAAGAAATAATGCCTTTGAATATATTGACTACTCAGCTTTTAAAAAGCTTAGTCACTCTAGATATTGAGCTAGGGGAAAAATTAGGTGTTTTAGAGTTAGCTCCAGAGGACCTAGCACTAGCTAGCTATGTTTGCCCAAGTAAATATGATTATCAATCAATTCTTGATTCTAACTTAGATAAAATGTACGAGGAATTCAAATGAAGGCTTGGCTCAGATCTGTTAATGAAAGCATCAAGCCTAAATTTATGCCTGGCGGCGCTCAAGCAAAATGGTTTCCAATCTATGACGCTATAGAGAATTTTATTTTTTCATCAACGCATAAAACAACTAATCCGATTCATGTAAGAGATTCAATTGATATACAAAGAATCATGGTAATTGTTTGGTTAGCTGCTTTTCCAGCAATGTTTTTTGGAATGTACAACATTGGAAATCAAACGCTAGATTACTTAACTCTTGTTGGTACGGCTAATACAAATGATTGGCACCATGTATTAATTAATTTAGTTGGTTACTCGAATGATAGCTTCATAACAAAAATGTGGATTGGGGCTGTTTATTTTGTTCCAATATATGCTGTAACTTTTGCAGTTGGAATCCTGTGGGAGATTCTTTTTGCTGTGGTTCGTAAGCATGAAATTAATGAAGGTTTATTTGTTTCATCAATCTTATTTGCTTTAAGTTGCCCTCCAGACTTACCTCTATGGCAGGCAGCAATGGGTATAACATTTGGAATTGTTATTGGGAAAGAAGTTTTTGGCGGAACTGGTAAAAATTTCTTGAATCCAGCATTAACTGGTCGAGCATTCTTGTACTTTGCTTACCCATCTCAACTATCTGGTGATAAGGTTTGGATAGCTGGCCTGTCAGATACTGGTATTACCCCTGAAGGATTTAGCGGAGCTACACCACTTGGATATGCCGCAGAGGGTGGTTTACAAGGCTTGACTGATAATTTTTCATGGTTTGACGCATTCGTTGGTAATATTCCTGGATCAGTTGGAGAAACGTCTGTCATTGCAATTGCTATTGCTGCAGTAATACTTTTAGCGACCGGTGTTGCTTCATATAGAATTATTTTAGGTACTTTCTTTGGAATGATAGTAATGACCTCAATTTTAAATATTGTTGGATCAGATACTAACCCAATGTTTCAGGTTCCTTGGCACTGGCATTTAGTTATAGGCAGCTTTGCATTCGGGCTAGTATTTATGGCAACAGAACCTGTTTCTGGCTCCGGAACTAATGCTGGTCGTTGGATTTATGGAGCCTTGATAGGTGTTACTGTCGTATTAATTCGAGTAATTAATCCAGCATTTCCAGAAGGTATGATGTTAGCAATTTTATTCGCTAATTTATTTGCTCCAGTTATTGACCATATGGTTGTATCAAATAACATTGCAAAACGTAAGAGGGCTCTTTCATATGAATGATTCAGTTTTAAAAACGCTTACAGTTTCATTTTTAGTTTGCTTATTTTGCTCTTTAGTGGTTTCGTATGCTGCTGTAAGTTTGAGGGATATGCAAAATCTTAATAAGCTCAATGACCAAAGAATCAAGATTCTTAAAACAGCTGCAATTTATAATCCAGACGAATCTATTGAATCTCAATTTACTCGTCTTACACCAAAATTTGTAGATTTCAGCACTGGTGATCTTTTAGATGAATATGGTGAATATGACCTCGACACATATGATCCAGTATATTTCTCTAAACAGCCCGAGCATTCAACTCCCATTCCGGCTTCAAAAGACATTGCAATTGTAAAAAATCAGGAAAATATTGGAAAAATATACCTGCTTAAAGATTCCTATAGCAACCTAGAAAAAATTATCTTGCCAATTAGAGGGTATGGTCTCTGGGGAACTTTGTTTGGTTATATTGCGATTGATAAGGATCTTAA